>Ga0181350_1000049_pt1 | contig 35245 bp, 37 predicted proteins | sample Su13VDMM110DCMD_FD_130105 | JGI IMG/M metagenome (GOLD analysis project Ga0181350, IMG submission 130105) | Freshwater viral communities from Lake Michigan, USA - Su13.VD.MM110.DCM.D | ecosystem: Environmental > Aquatic > Freshwater > Lake | place: USA: Michigan | collected 2013-07-16
CAAATACAAAAGCTGTAGGAGTCGCGTATAGCGATCCTGAATTTGAAAGCGTAACCGTTACTGGCGCGTCAGCGCTGCAAGCGGTAACCGCTACGACCATAACTGCTACGACCGTAACCGGCACGTCAACTGGCGCTATTCGCCTACCTGTTGCTGCTGTTGCAGCGGCTGGCACTAATCAAGGCACTGCTGCTGCATTAGCTGAAGGTATCAATGTCGTTTCGGCGGCAGACGGTACTAAAGGCGTGATTTTGCCCACAGCGGTAGCTGGTATGGTAATTATCGTTAAAAACACTGCTGCTGGCGCGTTGAATATTTATCCCGCTACTGGCGGGGCAATCAATGCGGTTGCGGCTAACGGTGCATATAGCATAACAAACCTTACCAGTTCGTTGTTGGTAGCGTCTTCTACTACTCAATGGTATTCTGTTCCATTAGTAGCATCCTAACCAAAAGGGGGCTAATTACCCCCTTTCTACTATGAACATTACAATGACTCACCCTGTCCATGGCGCTAAAGTTGCCACAATGGATTTAGAGGCTGAAGAAGATGAAAAAAATGGCTGGATTCGTTATAATCCAGACACGCCTGTTCAGGCGGCTCCCGTAAATACGTTGGAGATCAAGCGCCGCCGTAAACCGGCAGAGGAAGCAACTGAAGGAGTCTGAACATGGCAACGTATACCGCTGGCGATCAAATCAACCGCGCTTTGCGCCTGTTAGGTATATTGGCCGAGGCTGAGACGCCATCCGCGGCTATGTCGCAAGACGCTTTGATGGCGATGCAACAAATGATTGAGTCGTGGAACACTGAGCGTTTGTCAGTGTTTTGCACAGAAGATCAAGTCTTTACATGGCCTGCAAGTCTTATCAGTCGCACCCTTGGCCCAACGGGTGACTTTGTCGGCAACCGCCCCATACTGGTAGATGACGCGACGTATTTCAAAGCGCCAAGTGGCGTGTCGTATGGCATCAAGATGATCAATCAACAGCAGTACAACGGTATTGCTGTTAAGACCGTAACGTCCACGTTCCCGCAAGTCATGTGGGTCAACATGACGTTTCCCAATATTGAGATATACCTCTATCCAAGACCTACACAAAACTTAGAATTTCACTTTGTGTCGGTGCAAGAACTTACGCAACCAGTCACACTAGCCACGGCTTTGCACTTCCCGCCTGGCTATTTGCGGGCGTTTACATACAATTTGGCCATGGAGTTTGCCCCTGAGTTTGGCGTTGAGCCAAGCCCACAGGTTCAGCGAATTGCCATGACTTCTAAGCGCAATCTGAAGCGCATCAACAACCCAGATGATGTGATGGCATTGCCTTACGCATTGGTGGCTAACCGCCAACGTTTCAACATCTATGCCGGTAACTATTGATGAAAACGCCAATCCTTGGCTCAAGCTACGTTGCCCGCAGCGTCAATGCTGCCGACAACCGCATGATCAATTTGTTTCCAGAGGTTATTCCTGAAGGTGGCAAAGAGCCTGGCTTTCTGAACCGTGCACCAGGATTAGAATTACTTCAAACCATCGGCTCTGGCCCCATCCGCGCATTGTGGGCGCACCAGACCAACGGCGCTGACTTCTATGTCGTATCTGGCACAGAGGTCTACAAAATGACCAGCACGTCGGCCACGCCAGTCAAGTTGGGCAACATCATTGACGGTGGCCCTGTGTCAATTGCTGACAACGGCACGCAACTGTTCTTTGCCTGCAATGGCCCTAGTTACATTTACAACGAAGCCACCAACGAGTTCAAGCAGATTACAGACCCCGATTTCCCAGGCGCTGTGACTGTTGGTTACTTAGACGGGTATTTTGTTTTTAACGAACCCAATAGCCAGCGCGTATGGGTCACGCAATTGCTTGATGGCTCATCCATAGACCCACTTGATTTTGCAAGCGCTGAAGGCTCTCCAGACGGCTTGGTAGCGGTTAATGTGGATCACCGCGAGGCTTGGTTGTTTGGCACTGATTCGGTTGAGGTCTGGTACGACGTTGGCGGTACAGACTTTCCGCTTCAGCGTATCCAAGGCGCATTTAACGAAATCGGTTGTGTGGCCGCATTCTCTATTGCCAAACTAGACAATAGTTTGTTCTGGCTTGGCACTGACGCCCGTGGCCAAGGCATTGTCTACAAGGCCAACGGCTACACTGGACAAAGGGTTTCTACCCATGCCATTGAGTACGCCATTGCACAATACGGCAACATTTCTGACGCTCTGGCTTACACCTATCAGCAAGAAGGCCACGGCTTTTACGTCTTGACATTCCCTAGTGCCAACGCAACATGGGTTTATGACGCTGCTACGCAGGCATGGCATGAGCGTGCAGGATTAGTTAATGGCGCGTTTACACGTCACCGTTCCAATTGTCAGTGCAACTTTGGTGGCGAGACAATTGTGGGCGACTTTGAAAATGGCAACATTTACAAATACAGCCTTGAAGTCTATGCAGACAATGGCGCGCCTCAGAAGTGGTTGCGCTCATGGCGTGCTATTCCAACTGGCCAAAACACGCTCAAGCGCACTGCCCAACATAGCCTGCAACTAGACGCTGAGTCTGGTGTGGGTCTGAACGGTTTTACAACTGAGCAAGTGTTCCTTTTGGTTACGCAAGCTGGCGACAATTTGATCACTGAAAACGGAGATTACATTGCCAGCGACATTACGTCCTCTGTGATTGCCGATCCCCAAGTCATGTTGCGTTGGTCAGATGACGGCGGCCACAACTGGTCAAACGAACACTGGACGTCCATGGGCGGCATTGGACGGTTTGGCCAACGGATCATGTGGCGTCGCCTTGGCATGACCACACGCATACGCGACAGGGTCTATGAGGTGTCAGGCACTGACCCCGTCAAGATTGCCATTATGGGCGCAGAACTTCACGCAAGCCCGACAAATGCTTAATACCACTCAAATCCCCGCCCCTCGCGTACCGTTGATAGACGAACGCACGGGCACGATTTCGCGTGAATGGTTTCGGTTTTTAAACAATTTGTATACTATTTTGGGTGGTGGCGACGGTATTATTAACCCAACCAATGGCGGTACAGGTACAAACGCCATTCCTACAAACGGTCAATTATTGATTGGCGACACTGGCAAATACAAGCTAAACACGTTGACACAAGGCAATGGAATTAACGTCACCAATGGCGCAGGCTCAATTACCGTCAATGTGGCAAACACTGGAGTGACCGCAGGCACTTACGGCACTGCTTCTAATGTGCCAACTTACGCAGTCAATGCGCAAGGGCAATTAACTAGTTCAGTCAACACGCCAATTGCAATTGACGCTAACCAAATTACGACTGGTACAATTAACACAGCGCGTATATCTGGGTCATATACAGGCATCACAGGTGTCGGCACATTGACCGTAGGAACTTGGAACGCCACAGCAATAGCAGTAGCAAACGGCGGTACAGGCGCAACAACTGCGGCAGGCGCTAGAACTAACCTTGGCCTTGGCACTATGGCCACCCAAAACACAGGCGCTTCGGGTACATTTACCACTGTTGATTCAAAGACCGTTACCGTAGTAAACGGTATTATCACAAGCATTGTTTAAGGAACAAAAATGACCGTCGACATCTCCCTATTTGCAGGCGCTGGCGCACAATTCTTTGACGATAACGGCGTGCCATTGGCGGGCGGTTTGATCTACTCCTATGCTGCTGGCACAACGACTGCGGCCCCCACCTACACATCTGCCACTGGCTTAACTGCCAACAGCAACCCTATTGTTTTGAACGCAGCCGGACGTGTTGAAGAAGAAATTTGGCTTGAAGCAGGCGATTTGTACAAGTTTATCTTGGAAGACGCCAACGAGGTGCAGATTGGCTCATGGGACAACATCCCTGGCATCAGCAACGCCAATACGTTGGCCGCGCAACTGGCCAACCAATCTGACATTGCGCTTGGCGATGCGCTCATTGGATTTAAGCAGACCTACTCTTTGGGCATCATGCCTGGCGCGGTTGGCAAGACCTTAAACAACAAGATGCAAGACTTGGTGTCAGTCAAAGACTTTGGCGCTAAAGGAGATGGCACAACAGACGACACAGCGTCCATCCAAGCGGCCATTAACTTGGCTTGCACTTACGGTGGTAATGTCTATCTGCCCGCAGGCACATACAAGATTTCTGCTGCGTTAGTGTTCACCATGAACAGTAGTTTAGTAGACCCTGTTAAGCGCCCATCAATGTCTGGTGACGGCATGGCCGCCACAACTATCTTTCAAACGGCTAACGCCAATGGTATTGAAATTATTGGGTACGATCCACAACCCGCAGGCTATGGCACGTTTCAAGACTTTACGTTGTACGGCTATCAAAAGAACAAACTAGGTATTGCGCTGAAAGACATTGCTTTTGTTACGATTAACAACGTCTACCTTGCAGGCTGGTCAACTGGCTTGTACGGCGCAAACGTTTTGTCGTCCACGTTCAATGACTTGGTCATTCGCTTTAACGACGGTGGTTTTTACTTTGAGCCTAATGCTGCATTTGGTTTTGTGTCTGAACCCAACGCCATCACCATGTCCAACTGTACCGTTGGCAACAACGACTCGTATGGCGGTAAGGTCATTGGTGCAGGCACGTTTAATTACACTGGCGGTTCTATTGAGGCCAATGGTTTTGGCACTGACTTGTCTAGCGGCAAGTGGGGCTTGGCTATTGTTGATGCAGGCGGCAAACTTGCTCAACAGGCGGCTTGCGCTTTTAACATTACCGGTGTGTATTTTGAAGGCAACGGCGGTCAAGCGCAATTTCAAGTGCAACAGACTGTATCCCGCCCTGGCATCAATGGCGTATTAAATGGTTGTAGTTTTACGGTTGTTGGCACTAGCTATCCTCAACAACAAATTTATTTGGCTGCTTCACTGTCTAGCTACGCATTCCCAATCACAATGGAAGCAGTTGGCTTTGCTGGCTTGTCAGGTTACACACCAAGCGGCACGCGCCCCACAATCAACAACGTGGCTGGCGACTTCAAGTTGGCCATGGTGGGTTGCACTTATTACAGCAGTGTGGACAAATACAAACAAGGCGCACCAAACCGCTTTGAGGGCATTGTTGAGGCGTCTGTTTATGCTGACTTAGCTGGCACACCTATTGGCGGTGGCGGTGGTGGAGGCACTTTGCAGTCTGTCCTGACTGCTGGCAACACTTCAACGCTTAACGGTATCTTTGGTGGCAATGGTACAACAACAGGTATTGTCATTGGAACTAATACTTACGGTGGCGTACCCTTTGCGGGCATTGGCTCTTATGCATCACGTTTGTACTTGGCCAACACTGCGGCTTTGGCAACCACTTACGCTATTGACTTCAACGGCGCTAACTTCCAACCTGCTGTTGATTCAAGCGCAGCCACCGCATTAACTTTGGGTGGCGCGTCTAACAACTGGAACGGCTTCTATTTAAAGAACGCCTTTACTTGGAACGCTTATGCGATCCCTGCGCCTACTGGCTCAACCACCACTTTCCTGCGCAACGACGGCACATGGGCTACGCCATCTGGCTCTGGCTCTGGTACGGTCACAAGCATCACGGCTGGCATAGGCTTAAACGGAGGCACAATCACAACGTCCGGTACGATTGACCTAAACAACACTACCGTGACTGCTGGCTCATACACTAGCGCCAACATTACTGTGGACGCTCAAGGCCGTATTACTGCGGCTGCCAACGGTTCTGGTGGAGTAACACCAACCTTGGCACAAGTCACTGCGGCTGGCAACATCACCACGCTCAATGGCGTGTTTGGCCAGACTGCGGCGGGTAACGGTATTGGTGTGGGCGGTGCGGCTCCTGGCGGCCCAATGGGTGTGGCCACATACGACGGCACAATGTTCTTAACCAACAACGGTACAGCAGCCACACCCCGCGCCATTGACTTTAACTTAAACAACTTCCAACCTAGCGCAGACAGTAGCGCTGCAAATGCTTTGGTGTTGGGCGGTGCTACAAAGCGCTGGAATGGTTTCTTTTTAAGCAATACGTTTACATGGAATGGCTACGGCATTGTTCAGCCAACTGGCGACACAACCAAGTTCTTGCGCAATGACGGTTCATGGGAAGTTCCCCCAGCCGCAGGTGGTGGCGTATCATCTTTTAACACCCGCACTGGCGCGATTACCTTACTTAACACAGATGTAACTAGCGCATTGGGCTACACGCCAGTTAACCCTGGTGTGGCCAACACGTTTACTGCAAACCAAACAATCAACAACCTGACCGTTGGTTTGGTGACTGGCAGTAGCTACCCTGGCATTTTGTCAACAACTGCTGTTGGCGTTATAGGTAACTCAACCAGCTATGTGGCCGTGTTTACAGGTGGCGGTTTTACATCGTTTATTCCTGCGGCTGACGACACCATCAATCTAGGCGCGTCTGGCTTTACTTGGAAAACCATCTATCTGAAAAACCAGTTTATCTGGAACGGTTATTCCATTACCGCGCCAACTGGCAACACTTCATTGTTCTTACGCAATGACGGCACTTGGGTAGCGCCTACTTCGGCAGGCGTGTCGTCTTTTAATACTCGCACAGGCGCAGTTACGTTGACCAGTGGCGACGTCACAGGCGCATTAGGGTTTACCCCAATATCGTCTGGCGGTGCATTGGGCACGCCCTCTAGCGGTAACTTGGCTAACTGTACGTTCCCAACGTTGAACCAGAACACCACTGGTAATGCTGCAACGGCAACTTTTGCCACGTCTGCCGGTTCTGCGTCAACCGCAACAAGCGCAGCTACCGCAACAAGCGCCTCAACTGCGGCCAACTTGTCTGGTGCGACATTGTCAACCAGTAGCTTTACATTGGTGTCGTCAAACAACATCATTGCTTTGCAAAGCAGTGCAGGCAACGGCGTATTTGTTAATGGTTCTGGCGCCACATTTACGCCAAGTTCAGACAATTCCATGTCATTAGGCTCGTCGGGCTTCCGTTGGACGACTGTGTACGCCACAACCGGCACGATCAATACGTCTGACGCAAACCAAAAAGAACAGATTGCTGACCTGTCTGCTGCTGAATTGGCCGTAGCCAAACGCATTAAAGGCTTGTTTAAGACCTTTAAATTCAAGGACGCTGTGGCGGCCAAGGGTGCAGGCGCACGCAAACACATTGGCGTAATTGCCCAAGACGTGCAGGCAGCTTTTGAGGCTGAAGGTCTAAACGCCAATGACTACGGCATTTTCTGCTCAGACGAAGTAAACGACGTAACGGTTCTTGGTGTACGCTACGAAGAATTGCTAGCCTTTGTGATTGCCGCCCTATGATTAACCACCATTTCAGTGCAGGCGTATACGCCAAAGAAACGCTGATACCAGCAGGCCATGTGCTTGTTCAGCATAAGCACAAGTTCAGCCATTTGTCGATTTTGGCCAGTGGCTCGATTGAGTTAATGGTTGACGGTGAGCGCAAGATTATTCACGCGCCAGCCTGTTTGACTATTGAAGCTGACAAGCATCATGGCGTAAAATCGCTTACAGATGTTGTGTGGTATTGCATTCATGCAACAGAATGCACTGATTTGGATGAAGTTGACGAAGTTTTAATTGTGCCAAGCGATCAAGCCCAAGCGCAAGAACTGGCCAAGTGCCTACAGGAGAACTAATATGCCATGGATGGCCCTAGCAATTGGTGGAAGCGCCTTACTCGGTGCAAGCGCATCTAAAAGTGCTGCTAAAACACAAGCCGCCGCAACAGATCGTGCAGGCGAAATCCAACGTCAAATGTTTGAGGAGCAAAACAGGCTTCAAGAACCATTTCGTCAAGGTGGCATGGCCGCGCAAAACAAACTATTGACATACTTTGGTTTGCCAGGCGGTACAGAAGGCACTGATTACGGCAAGTATGCTAGAGACTTTGGCATGGCTGACTTCACCACAGACCCTGGCTACGGTTTTAGATTGTCCGAAGGTCAGAAAGCACTTGACCGACAAGCAGCTGCCCGTGGTGGTTTGATCAGCGGTGGGGCTTTAAAAGCCGCACAGCGTTATGGTCAAGAAATGGGTTCGCAAGAGTTTACAAATGCTTTCAATCGTTACCAAACTAACCGCGCAAATCAGTTGCAACCGTTACAAAGTTTGATGGGTGCTGGCCAGACTGCGGCTAATACCATGGGCAACGTCGCAGCCAACTACGGCACTAACGCAGGCAACTTGCTAACTAGCGGAGGCGCAGCACGCGCTTCGGGTTATGTTGGTGGCGCTAACGCTTTGACAAGTGGTTTAGGTCAATATATGAACTACACACAAAGTCAAAACCTGATGAACCGTTTGTTGCCTCAAACTGGCGGTAGCCCAACAGCTATGCCGTATAGCCCACTGTATCAAAGTCAGATGCCTGGCGCGGGAGTTTAACTATGGCTATTGATCCAAACATTGCATTAGGTGTTCGTGGCATTGAACTGCAAAACCCTCTTAATGCGCTTGCTCAATATTCGCAAATTCAAAACGCGCAAAATCAAAATGCCATGGCGCAACTTCAAATGCGTGAAGCTGAAGCTGCCGCGCAAGAGAAAAACATGTTGCGCAGGCTAGACCCTACTGCTGCTGATTATGAAAGCCAACTTTTTAAGGTTAGCCCTCAGTTGGGCATTAACTTTCGGAAAGAACAAGCCGCAACAGAAGCAAGCAGGGCTGCAACTACATCTAGCCTTGCTACCGCAGCAAAAGCAAAACAGACGTTATTAGGCCAAGCATTGCGTGATATTAGTGGCCGCCCATCGGACGCCAACATTACCGCGCACACAGAAGACATTCAAGCGTCGCCTTTGTTTTCGCCAGAAGAAAAAGCAAAGGCTTTAGTTACACAACAGACTTTGTTGGCAATTCCTTTTGAGCAACGCCAAGCATATCTTGCGGCTCAAGGTGCAAGCGCAAGCGAATTAAAACCCTCAACGCAAACAGTCAACCGTAGCGGCGGTACAGATATTGTGCAAGTGCCTGCATTTAGCGGTACGCCTACCACAGTTGGCTCTTACGCAGATTTGCCTTTGCCTGCCAACGTGCAAGCGCAAAAGATAGCAATTGCACAACAGAGTCGACCACCGGCGCAACCATCTGCGCCAGTTGCGGTTATTGACCCCGCAACAGGTCAATCAATATTTGTCAGCCGTGAAGAGGCGTTGCGCAACAGAATGCAGCCTGCGGCTAATGCGCCTGCTTTGAAACCTTTGACAGAAGGACAAGCAGTCCAATTGCGCGCTGCCGTTGCTAAAGATTACAAAGCCGCGTCCACTGCATTGTCGCAAATAGATGACTTATTAGCTTCTGCTGATGCGGTAAAAACATCGCCAGGGCTATCCGCAGCCACAGGCTTTACAGGTAAATTTTTACCGTCGTTCCCTGAAGGCGGCGCAGCGCAAGCAGAAACACGTTTGGCTAACTTACGCGGTAAGGTAACCGCGCTAGGCAAAGCAACAGCGGCCATGTCAGGCGCTATTGGATCTATTGCCAATCAAGAATGGAAAATCTTGGCTGATCAAATTGCAGTGCTAGATGAGGTCAAAGGTAAAGGACCGTTGCTTGAGCAAATTGCATTGTTAGAAGAGCAAGCCAAAGGCGCCGCCGCACGTATCCGCGATACGTATGAGAAGTCACGCGCCGAAGATTTTGAGCGCTTCCCTCAGTTCCGCGATTTACCAGCGCCAAAAGCACCCGGCGGCAACGCCCCCGCCGCAGGCACTGGTGGGTTTAAATATCTTGGAAAAGAGGGTGGATAATGGCTACCAAATACCGTGTTCAAGGTCCAGATGGTGCGGTTCACGTCTTTGAAGGGCCTGATGACGCAACGCCTACTCAAATAGAAGCGTTTGCGGCTCAAACCTTTGGTGCGGCCCCTAAGCCCACCGCGACTCCCGCGCCACGCGGTAAAGCTGGTATGTTTGACGTACTGTCTGCACCGTTTGAAATGGGTATGTCGCTTGCGGCCAAGCCACGCAAAGAACAAGTAGAGTTTGTTGCGCCTGCTGTTGAGGCGCTAGGTAGCGCTGGTGGTGCAATTGTAGGCACTGGCGCAGGCCCGTTAGGCACGGTAGTTGGTGCAGGCGCTGGTTACGCTGGCGCTAAAGAGTTGTTGCGTCTGGCCGCTGGCGAAAGCGGCAAAGAAACACTTCCACAATCGGCTGCACGCCAAGCACAAAACGTGCTTGAAGGCGCAACAATGGAAGCCTTTGGACGCGGCGTTGTAAGCCCAGTTATTACCAAAGGCGCTGAGTACGCAAACAAACTTAAAAACATCAAACTTGACCAATACATTAAAGCTGTTGGCGACAAGGGCGAAGAAATTGTTAACGCATTGCGTGGTCGCACACAAATTGTTCCAGGCACATCCCCCACCGCCGGCGAAGTCGCCGCGCCTGTGGGTAGTGTAGGGCTATCTGTATTGCAGTCCCGCGCCCGTCAAGTGCCAGGCACTGCGGATATTTATGCGGGCAAAGAAGCGCAGAACATTGTCGCCCGCCAAGCGCAAGAAGCGCGTGCGGTAGATAAATTTAATGCGTCCAAGCAACGCATCCAAGCAAAAATTGATCGCGGATTAGTTAACGTGACGCCTGGCGAAGTTGGCGGCGCGCTGATCGACGCGGCCAAGGCTGAACAAAATGCAGTAAAAACAAAAGTAGTGAAGCCCGCCTACGATGCGGCGTTTGAGGCCGCTGGCGATGTAAAGATTGACGTATCAAAAGTTGTAAACGAAGCCGAACGTATCCTTGATCGCAAGCTGTCAAGTTTTGCCACTGAAACTGCGCCGGATACTGTGCGCAAACTGCGCGGGTTTGTACCTTCTGTGCCCGAAGCGGAAGCAGTGTCTATTGGCAAAGCAGGGTTTAAAGCAGCTAAAGCGCCTACACCCCCGCCAGCAACGCCAGAAGCAACGCTGTTGCAACTTGATGATGTTCGCAAAGCCATCAATGCAGACATTGCAGCAGCGTCATCAAGCAACGCGCCCATGGCGGCCACAACCCTGCGCAATTTAAAGCAGTTACATGCTGCAATTGACGACGCGGTTAAGTCAAGCACCACTTTACCTGACGAAGCTAAAACGCTGTACAAAGGCGCGCTGGACACCTACCGCACACAATACGCGCCTCGTTTTAAAGAAGGCATTAACGCCAACTTGTTTAAGCAAACAAACTTGCAAGAAACCAAAATCAAACCAGAAGACGTCGTTAGCAAATACTTTCAACCGAAGGGTGAGAGCGAGGCCAAAGACTTTTTGCGTTTGTTTGACAAAAACCCAGACGCAATGAAAATTGCCCGCACGGGTATTGAAGACCTATACCGCCGCGAAGTAACAGACGCTGCGGGCCGTGTAACACCTGAGTCGCACGCTGCGTTTATGAAAAAGTACGCGGAGCCGCTTAAAATTCTTGACGGCGCGGGGATGAACATTACGCAACGCGTTGGTGTTGTTGCCAAAGACGCCGCTCGTTTAGCAAAAATTGATGAACTTGCAAAAGCCAGCGGTAACAAACTAGGACCCGCTTTGCCAGCCGGCGTTAACGCGCTTGCAGTTGAGCAGCGAATTGGTGAGTTGACCAGAAGTTTTACGCCTGAACAACTTAGCCATGTAAATGCAGTAAGGCAAGATTTATTGCGTGAAGGTGAATATCAGCGCTTGGTAAAAGCAGGCGCTGACGCCGGGGCTAATATTAAAAATTTAGCTACCAAAACTGGCCAAGAAGCTGGCTTGCCGTTACCAAACTTTTTGTCAGTACCAATCACTGTTTTTAACAATGTTGTTAAGCGCCTTGCTTTGCGCATGGACGACAAGATTGCGTTAGAAATTGCGCGAGAGTTAACTAGCCCTGCTTTAGCCGCCGATCAAATTGAGGCCGCTATTAAACTGCAAGCGGCTCGTCGTGCGGCCACGCCTGGCGCCGGTACTGCCGCAGGGTTGGCGGGCACTAGGGCGCTTGGTGCTGAAATGTCACGCCGCGCTGAACCTGAAAACCAAAACGCATTGGCTCGGTAATGGATACGCAAGTTTTATTTAACATCGCGGTAAGTCTGGCGGGGTTCTTAGGGGGCTGGGTGCTGAACAACATTTACCGATCACTGGAGCGCTTAGATACTGACGTGCGTGCCATGCCTTTGAACTACGTCACCCGCGACGACTACCGCGTTGACATGCGTGACATTAAAGAAATGCTTGGCAAGATCTTTGACAAACTGGATGGCAAAGTTGACAAATGATCATCGACCCCATCACGGCGCTTGAGGGACTACAGCAAGCCATAGGACTTGTCAAAAAGGCAAGTAAAGTAGCCAACGATCTAGCGGGCCTAGCACCTATGATCGCCAAGTTGTTTGACGCTAAAAGCGTGGCCACCAAAGCCATGGTGGAGGCCAAACGCTCTGGCAACAAGTCAAACCTTGGCACAGCTTTGCAAATTGAAATGGCGCTTGATGAGGCCAAACGCTTTGAGGCCGAATTACAGATGCTTTTTATGCAGACGGGCCGCATAGACGTGTGGCAAAAAATCAAAGAGCGCCAGCAGCAGATGGACATTGAAGACGCGCATCTAGCGCGCCAAGCTAAGGCCGAAGAAAAGAAACGCAAAGAAGAAGAAGATGAACAACTGGCATGGGCGATTGGCATTGTGACCCTTGTTTTACTAATTGGCGCCGTTGGCTGGGGTATTGCTGAAATTTCAGAAGTTTGCGCCAGAATGCGGTGTGGTCGGTGAATGAGTACCAGAAACAATTTGACCTGTTTCTCAAAGTGTTTGTGCGTCTGTGCATCGCTTGGTGGGTGCTTGGGTTTTTGCGGTTCTTGCCTGACGATCTGTCAGACAAGATTGTCAATAAATTACTTGGAATGATTGGACTAGGATAATGTTAACTTTACTTTCTACCCTAATTTCTTTTTTAATGGGCGGCTTACCCAAACTATTGGACTTTTTTCAAGATCGGTCTGACAAACTGCATGAACTGGCGTTGGCTAGGATGCAAATTGAGCGTGAGTTGGAATTGCGTAAGGCTGGCTTTGAGGCTCAAGAGCGCATTGAACACATCCGCACAGAGCAGTTGGCCACCGAAAGCGCGGCCACCACCCAGCAAGTTTTAATTGGTGCGCAGCAAGCCGAGATGCAAGCCATTTACGCCCACGATGAAAGTTTAAACGAAGGCACTAGCCAGTGGATGCGTAACCTACGCGCCAGCGTTCGCCCTGTCATTACCTACGGTTTCTTTTTCCTGCTAGTTTTTGTTGACGTTGGCCTGTTTGCCTATGGCTGGCACAATGGCGTTAGTTTTGTAGAGTTGGCCGAAATGCTGTGGGACTCAGAAACCCAGGCGTTGTTTGCGTCTATCATTGCGTTCCACTTTGGTGGCAGAGCGTTTGGCAAATGAACGTCTCGCCCAAAGCCATTGAGATGATCAAGCACCATGAGGGTGTTCGATTCAAACCGTACCAGTGCCCAGCAAAGCTGTGGACAATAGGAGTTGGCCATGTTCTTTATCCGAATCAAATCAAGATATTATTGGCTGAAAGGGGTGCTTACGCGCTTCACACTGAGGACAATCGGACTTTTACGAAAGAAGAAGTAGATGGAATTCTTAGGGCTGATCTTGACCGTTTTGAGCGTGGGGTGGAGCGCTTCTGCCCTGTCCCTCTTACACAAGGTATGTTTGATGGCCTCGTTAGCTTTAGTTTTAACGTCGGTCTGGGAACACTCCAGCGTTCGACGCTTCGTCAGAAGTTGCTGCGTGGCGACAAAGAAGGCGCTGCCGAAGAACTTCTAAAGTATTGCATGGCGGCTGGAAAAGTCCTTAGAGGCTTGCAAACCCGCCGCATAGACGAGCGTCGCCTATTCCTTAGTTAACGCCCTGTACGCCTCAATAGCGGTCTTTAAATCGCATTGCAGCATCTGTATGCGGTCGTCTTGCTCACACAACTTGGCGTAGGCTTCTTCGGCAAACTTGGCCAAGTTAGCTTGGCTCCAAGTTGCAAAGTCTGGTCTGTTAATCATTGGATTCCTTTTTAGACGGCGCGTCTAATTCAAGGCGGTAATACTTGGCCGGCATTTTGGCGTTCTTATCCAGTTGTTTGCGCAGCCATTCAGCGCCGCCAAGTTCTTGCAAGATCATCCAGTGCCTATCTGACATTCGGACTTGTCGGCCTAACAGGGGTTCAGGTGGTTTTGGTCTTGGCATTTATCTAACTCTCCGAAGCGGCATGTCCATAACGCGCTCTGGCGGTGGGGGTGTCATTTTTTCAGAAGGTGGTGTCCAGCCATGCTTGCGCCAGATGGCCTGCACGTCTGAACCAGAAGACCATTTGAAATCTTTGTTTGGCATAGACGGGTAGCTAATCTTTGAGTAAGGTGGTTTTTCTAGCATTGTGTTGCTCCTTTAAGTAGTTCTAATCTTTCCCGTGCTACGCGCAGGGTGTTGTAGCGCTGGTGAAGGCGCTGAAGCATGGTAACGCGCTTGGCGCCATCACGTTCCTCGTTAAGCAGTTTGAGGACGTCCTCCTCGCTCATCCTGCTAAGTTCATTGTTAAGGCTTCGCCAAGTAGTTGTCAATTTTCTTCTCCAATTCAGTAATTGTCCCGCGCACGCGCATGAGCGCCCGCACTGCGGCGTTGGCTTCGCGGTCGCGTATGCGCAACTCAGCCTTAGCCACTTTTAGTTTGGCCTTCCATAAATCAAATCGTTTCATCTTTTTCCTTAATGTCGTAAAACCAATCGTCGCCTGCTGACCACTTGCGCGTGCCGTCCACTGTCCATAAGCGCTGCGCCGCTTGGAAGTCAGGAAACTTTGTCTCAGCGGGAATCAGGCTTTGGTCGTACCACAAGCACCTGTTGTTGGGCTGGCAGGCAAACTGGCCATTGTCTAGCGCAATCCAATTAAACGACTTGTGTTCCTCGGCCTGCTCGGTAAAGCCCGTGTCTAAACTTAACTCGTCTGCGCAAAAGTCAACCGTAAACAAGTAACGGCCAAAGTGCCACTCACGGTCTTTACCCAAAAACTTTACGCCCAGGTTACGTAGGCCAATCTTTTCAAGAATAGTAAACCTGTAGCCCATGCAGTCCCACAACTGAAGCGTGTCTACGGGCAAATTGCCAGCGTCTTTGTGCCACACATACGCGTGTATTGGCAACTTGTCATACAAGGCGCCGTAAGCCGGCAACAGCGATTCAATCCGGAACACTTGGCCACGCAAGGCTTTAAGGCTGACCCAGATGGCCGGCTCCAACTCGCCGTGCCCCTTGTGATCGTTGTACAAAAACTCGCGCTTCACAAAGCACTTCATGGGCGGCAGTGACGCCACGATATAACTCATTTCAGTTCCTCCATTGCAATATCAGATATGGCGCGCTTGTCATGCAAAGCGGCCCAAATTTTTTCATCTACCGTTTTGCTAGTCAGCATGACGTAGCACCACACAGGGTGTTGTTGCCCGCTGCGGTGCAAACGACCAATGGTCTGCTCGTACAGTTCCAGACTCCACGGCAACGACAGAAACACCATGTGACAGCCGCCGTGCTGTAAGTTAAGCCCGTGGCCGGCTGACTTTGGATGTACAGCGAGCAGTCGTATTTTGCCTTCATTCCATCGCTTGATGGCGTCGGCGTCGTCAAGGGTGGTGACGTTAAAGCGCCGCTTGAGTTCGGCAAGTTCTTCTTGGTAGGTGTAGGCGATGATGGTGTTGGCATGTTGGTTTTCGTTCAATAGTTCTTCTAATCTTTCAAACTTGTGCATGCTGTACCAAATTGGACGCTGGCTAGATACAAACTTGCCAGGCGACTCAGACGGCGTGGTCGTCGTGTCGTAAACAAAACCTGACGCCAGTTGCTGTAGCTTGCCCGTGACAACTGCGGCGTTGACAGCTGTGATGCCCTCCAGCACAAAGTCTTTTTTCATTGTGTTGTACGGCGTCATGTCCATCGTGCAGGCCAACTCAACTGTATGCAACGGCGGCAACTTGTCCTTATACTCGCCTGCCTCCAAGACAAATGTGGCAGGCTTAATTACGTCCATGACCTTCTGAAGCGACCCTACTCTAGGCGCCCATTCGCCAAACTCTTTATTGATCAGCACAAAATACTGCTGCATAAACGCGCCTTTGGATCGGCCAAGCAGGCTTTGATCAACGATCTTGCACTGGCCAAACACGTCCTCTAGGCCGTTGCTAGTAAACGAGCCGGTCAAGCCCCAGCGCGTTGTCATAGGGTCAACCACTTTGAGGAATGCTTTGAAGCGTGTGCCTGATGGATTCTTGAGCCGTGTTAGTTCGTCAAACACCACGCCGTCAAAATTTAATTTTTGTTCGGCCAACCACTGCAAGTTGTCGTAGTTGGTCACGACCACCTGGGCGTTGCTCTTGAGCGCATCCAAGCGCTGCTTAGGCGTGCCAACGCACAGAGCCATGCTGATGCGGTCTGCCCACTTAAGGCGCTCAACTGGCCACACGTCGGTGCAGACGCGCTTAGGCGCCAGCACCAGCCAACGCTTGACGTGGCCGTCGCGGATCATCTCCCACATGGCCGTCAGCGTGATGGCGGTCTTACCCGCGCCCACTGGCGCCAAGATCATGGCGCGGTCATGCTCAAAGAGAAAGTCAGCGGCTGTCTCTTGATACGGTCGTAATGAAACCATCAATTTGTTCCTTAGTCCATAAACACGCATAGTTCTGACGCAATAGCGCCATCTCTGTCTGAAATAGTTTTTGTAGTTCACTCAATCTGCCGCCTTTGGTTTTCAATTCCACAAACCACGTCTGACCATCGGGTAAACACGCAATGCGATCTGCTACACCTTTGCGTCCAGGCGAAGTAAACTTCCAAGTCCGGCCACCAATGCGCTGCACCGCCCAATCAAAATAAACTTCAATTTTTTTTTCTCTCATGCCGTAAAGTATACATGTAAAAAAGATTTGCACAACAATTATTTCTGTGCTAACATTCAAGTTCAACTCAGTAAAGGACAGTATGCTTCACTCAAATATCGTCGGCGGCTCTACAGCCAAGCGCGTCATTAACTGCCCAGGCAGTGTGGCGTTGGTGCAGAAAATGCCGCCAAGACCTTCTAACAAATACGCTGACGAAGGCACACTCCTACACAACGTCATGGCCGAACTCATCATGGGCGACGAAGCCCCTGAGCATTACCTTGGCGCACGTTACGAAGACCAAGTCCTGACGCAAGAACTTATTGATAACAAAATCAAACCAGCACTGGAGGCGCTAGATGCAATCGACCCACAGCGAATCATGGAAATCGAGGCCGAGACAAGCGTCAATTTTGGTGACTTGCTTGACGGTGTCTTTGGGTCTACTGACCTTATTGGTCGTCTTGGCAATCGTGCCGTTGTATTGGATTGGAAATTTGGCGACGGCGTTATGGTTGAGGTTGAGGAAAACCCACAGTTGATGTTCTACGCGGCTGCTGCCATGCGCACGCCAGAAGCGCAGTGGGCATTTGAGGGTGTGACTGAGATTGAGTGCGTCATTGTGCAACCGCCTGAAGTGCGTCGCTGGGTGACAACGCCTGCGCGTATTGCTGAGTTTGAATTGCAGTTGGTTCAAGCGGTCAAGCAAGCCGAGAAGCCAGACGCCAAGCTGGCCGTGGGTGACCACTGCAAGTGGTGTGCTGCCAAGCCCATCTGCCCCAAGATGACTGGCGCTGTTGACCGCGCATTGAAGGTGCAGATTGACGCGCTGCCGGCTGCGCAGATCAGCACGTATCTGAAGAACGCCGACATGCTTGAAGAATGGATCAAAGACTTGCGCGCGCTTGCATTGCAGATGCTTGAGTCTGGCGCCAAGTTACCCGAATACAAACTGGTGGCCAAGCGTGCCATCCGGTCATGGTCAGACGACGAAAAAGCAAAAGTCGCTTTGTTCGCGTCTGGCCTTACAGAATCTGAAGTGATGGAGACAACTGTCGTCTCCCCCGCCAAGGCCGAAAAGGCGCTTAAAAAGCGCAAGATCGGCCTACCGGAAGACCTCGTGGTCGCCATTTCTTCAGGTAACACTTTGGCAAGCGTGGATGATCCACGACCCGAAGTAATGCTCTTGGGTAAGCAATTAAACGCTGCCCTTTCTAAACTACAGTAAGGAAAATCATGTCAAATTTAGTAACCTTCTCTCAAGCAAACTTGCCCGCCGTTTCAACTTTGTCTAGCGCTTTGCGTTCGATCCAAGCCGAGGTCGGCCCAGCCGGTGTTGTCATTATCAAGATGGACAAGACTGGCCACTGGGTTTTTGGTGCGGATCAAACCGAAGCAGAAGACGACGCTGTCTGGGCGGTTAACCCCTTCTCATTTGTGCATGGATTTATCGCTTGGGGCGATGGCGAAGTGCTGGGCGAGAAGATGACCAGCGTAAGCAATCCATTGCCTGCTTTGGATGAGGCGCCCCCTCAAGCCAAGAAAGGCTGGGAGAGCCAAGTCGGTATGTCACTGAAGTGCATCAGCGGCGAAGACAAGGGCATGGAAGCGCGCTTCACCACCACGTCAGTGGGCGGTAAGCGTGCGGTTCAGACCTTGGCCGTTGCTTTGGCCGAGCAAGTCGAGAAAGACCAATCCAAGCCAGTGCCAGTCGTGCGTCTGAAAAAAGATCACTACGCCCACAAATCCTACGGCAAAATCTACACGCCAGTGTTTGAAGTTGTCGAATGGGTAAGCATGGATGGTGAAGCGCCTGCTGCTGATGAGCCAGCATGGCCAACAGCCGAACAGGAAGCTGCTAAGGCGCCTGCACGCCGCCGCCGTTCAGCGTAACTTTTCTGATGGGCGTTATGAGCGCCCATTGGAAAGGAGACGCCAATGCTTTGGTTAGATTTTGAAACCCGCAGTGAATGCGACCTACGCTCGAAGGGCGTATACAACTATGCGCAAGACGCCAGCACCGACGTGCTGTGTATGTCGTATGCGTTTGACGACGAAGACGTGGTGACGTGGGTTCCCACGGAACCATTCCCAGCGCGTGTGCGCAACTTCACCGGCCAGATCAGGGCGCATAACGCAGCGTTTGAGCGCCTGATTTTTTGGTATGTATTACAAATAGATTTTAAATTAGAGCAGTTTTATTGCACTGCAACACAAGCCCGCGCCAACTGCGCGCCTGGCAGTCTGGAGGACGTTGGCCGCTTTGCTGGCGCGTCTATGAAAAAAGATCACAGGGGCGCGCAACTGATTCGCTTGATGTGCGTGCCGCCATTCAAAGACTCGCCTGAACTGATGGCCGAGATGATTAAGTATTGTGAGCAGGACGTGCGCGCCATGCGTGCAATCAGCAAGGGCATGCGCGACTTGTCTGATGAGGAACTGCTGGACTATCACGTCAACGAAAAGATCAACGACAGGGGCGTGCTGGTGGACGTGCCGCTGTGCCACGCCGCAGTCAAGTACGCGTCAGACGAGTTGATTGAGATCGAGGAAATTGTCAAGGAAGTTACCGAGGGCGCTATCACCAGCGTTCGCAGCCCCCGCATGCGTGAGTGGGTTTGGGATCGTGTCGATGAAGAAGCGCGCAAGCTGATGCAGAAGGACGACAAAGTCAGCATTGACAAAACCGTGAGAGCCAATCTTTTAAACTGTGATGGAGTACCACCCGATGTTCAAGAAGTCATTCAATGCGCAGACGACCTCTGGGCTTCGTCAGTCGCAAAATTCAGCCGACTTGCCGCTTTGGCAGATGTTGAAGATGAGCGAGTCCGAGGAGCGTTTGTATTTGCAGGCGGCTCTGCAACAGGCCGCGCATCGTCCTACGGCGCCCAAGTCCACAATTTCACTCGCAAGTGTGCAGAGCAGCCCGACGACGTTAGGCACGCCATGGTTAGAGGACACGCAATCGTCCCTCGGTATGGAAAGCGCGTTACCGATGTTCTCAAAGGAATGCTCAGACCCGCCATCATTCCCGCAGCAGGCAAGCATCTTGTGGTTGCCGACTGGGCGGCCATCGAAGCGCGGGTCAACCCGTGGCTCTCAGGACGCGGCGCCGATAAACTGGAACTATTCCGCACTGGGGAAGACGTCTATAAAGTTAATGCAGCCGCAACGTTCAACATTCGCGTCGATGACGTCACCAAAGACCAGCGCCAAATTGGCAAAGTTCAAGAACTTGCCTGTGGATTTGCTGGCGGCGTGGGTGCTTTTGCTGCTATGGGCAGGGCTTATGGGATCAGTCTTCCTGAGCCAGTTGCCAAACGCATGGTGGATGGCTGGCGGCGCGCTAATTCTTGGAGCGTTCCTTATTGGTCGGCGCTTGAGGACGCATACACCAGAGCAATGAGAAACAAGGGGCGCGAGTTCAAAGCCGGCCTTATAACATATTTATACGATGGCCTGCACCTGTGGTATGCCCTACCCTCTGGCCGCATTTTGTGCTACCCCTATGCCAAATTGGAATCAGAGGGCGTCAGTTATGCCAAAGCGGCATGGAAGCCAGCGCAAGATGCAAAAGAATGGCCACGCGCCCGTCTGTGGAAAGGCTTGGCATGTGAAAATGTAACGCAGGCAGTGGCCAACGATTTGCTTCGCCACGCCCTGCGCCAACTGGATGACGTTGTGCTGCATGTGCATGACGAGATCGTATTAGAGACGGCTGACCCAAACGCCGCAGAAGAATTAAAACGTGTGATGTGTACAGCGCCAGCATGGGCAGACGGCCTGCCTTTGAACGCTGAAGTAGAAACTATGAAAAGGTATGGCAAATGAATTTTCTTGATTTTTTAATTTCTTTGGCGCCAGAAGGCGAGACTGCGCTGATCGTGCGTCAGAAGCCCATTGGCAAAGAACTGCAATTCCACGCAGATGGCGCGATCAAATGCACATGGCCGGCTATGTTGCCTACCGCACGCATCAAAGACGACTGGGCAATCTACGGCAACACTGCGTCGTTTATCATCGACCGCTTCAAAGACGGCCACGTTAGCGCCAGCGCCGCCAACTGCGAGTATGTGTTGGTCATGGTGTTGGATGACGTGGGTACAAAGGCGGCCATCCCGCCGCTTGAGCCGACGTGGAAGATCGAGACGTCAGAAGGGTCGTTTCAGTGGGGTTACGCATTCTCAGAGCAGCCCACAAAAGCCGATTTTAGCGCGGCCATTAAAGCCATTGCCGATGCGGGTTACACCGATAAGGGCGCCATTAACGCCGTGCGCAATTTCCGCTTGCCTGGTTCGATCAACTTGAAACCAGACCGCAACAACTTCGCCGCCAAGCTGGTAGAGTTTCACCCAGCGCGTGACTTTACATTGGACCAAATTTGTGATGCGCTTGGCGTAGTGCCCGCGCCTGCTGACTCTGTGGGGTTCAAACCGATCCGCTTGTCAGATGACGGCGCCGACGATGTGATGGCGTGGCTCAGTGGCCAGGGCCTGCTACTGTCTAAACCCAATCAAGAAGGCTGGGCCGGCGTGATGTGCCCCAACTCAGCCGAGCATACAGACGGCAACCCAGAGGGCCGCTACATGCCCGCTAACCGCGCCTACTGTTGCCTGCACAGTCACTGCGTTGACTTTGGCTCTAGCGCGTTTTTGCAGTGGGTCGCTGACAATGGCGGCCCCAAGCATGCCCCAGGCTTGCGTGATGAATTGCTAACCTTGGCCATGGATCAAGCCCTGTCTAAAATCAAGCCAACCGAAGCATTCCCCGACGCGGCGGCGGCCATCATCGCCGAGGTCGAGCGCAAAGAACTAGGCCGCGTTGAGAAGGCGCAGTGGTACGGCCGGTTTGCTTACATTCAAGACGACGAATCTTATTTTGACATGCAAGACCGCAGGGAAATTTCCCGCAGCACCTTTAACGCATTGTTTCGTCATATCCCCTGCAATTCGATCCACGGCAAGCGCCCTAAGGTCGAGGCGTCAATTTGCTTTGATGAAAACCGCCAGGAATGCGGCGCCAAAGCGCTTGTGGGCATCACTTACGCCGCCGGCGAATCAGTCATTGTGGCCCGTGATGGCGATCTGTACGGCAACCGCTGGCGCGACGCGCGGCCCCCAGTGGCCGCCGGTGACATTGGTTTGTGGATGGATCACTGCAAAACCCTTGTGCCCGATCAGCGCGAACTAGATCACATTTTGAATGTGATGGCCTTTAAAATCCAATTTCCCGGCATCAAGATCAATCATGCCGTGCTGCATGGCGGTGACCAAGGATCCGGAAAAGATACGATGTGGGCGCCGTTCATTTGGGCCGTGTGTGGCCCCCACCTTAAAAACCGTGGCCTGTTAGACAATGACACCATGAGCAGCCAATTTGGCTATGCCCTGGAATCTGAAATTTTAATTTTGAATGAGTTGAAAGAACCGGACGCGAAGGAAAGGAGAGCATTAGCGAATAAGCTAAAGCCCATCATCGCCGCGCCGCCTGAAATGCTGACAGTAAACCGCAAGGGCCTGCACCCCTACCAGATGGCCAACCGCGTGTTCGTGCTGGCCTTTTCCAATGACCCCGTGCCGATTAGCTTAGATTCGCAGGACCGCCGCTGGATGTGCATTTGGTCCCACGCGCCGCGCATGACCACCGAGGCCGCCGCCCGTATGTGGGCATGGTACAAGGCCGGAGGGTTCGCGGCCGTGGGCGCCTGGCTGCATGCCCGCGACGTCTCCGCGTTTAACCCTGGCGCTGCGCCTATGATGACCGAGTTTAAATTGAACCTTGTCGAGCATGGTATGAGCATGGCCGAGTCGTACCTTGTCGAATTGATGCGCGGGCGCCTGGGTGAATTTTCAAAAGGCGTGGTGGCGTCGCCCTTCCATGCATTGTGTGACCGCGTGGCTGGCGCCGCTCCGGCCGGTGTGAAGGTTCCCCAGCCGGCCCTTCTGCATGCGCTTAAAGAGGCTGGGTGGGTCGATCTTGGCCGCGTCGCGTCCGGTGACTTCCAAAGTAAAAAACACATGTTTTGCGCGCCAGAGATGGCCAGCCGGCCAAAATCAGAACTGCGCCGCATGGTTGAAGATATACCGGCGCCGTTGGCCGTGCGCTTGGTGAAGTAAAAAAAAGGCCCCTATCGCTAGGGGCCTTATGAGGTATGGCAACTGCTACAGATCTAGCAGAATGATCAGTAGCCCAGCCAGTATAAGGGCAATCAATAAGGTCATGCTAATAAGCGCTGCGCATCGCTTCCATGGCCCCGCTTTGCATAAGCCGGCGCGCTTCGGGGCCTTCGGCCAGGGCCATTTTGTATTCATGTTCTGACACTTGGCCGCGCTCATAGCGATAACCCAGGTCCACATAATAATGGTCGGCGTACGTGAGCGGCGCCCAGGGCGCGATTATTTCCCGCATGAGTGGGTGTAGATTATCCTTCGTTTTCATATGTATCGTCTCCGGTGTAATAGGTGGTCGGCGCTTCGTTTAGATTTTCATAGAAGCCGGTTAACGTGTTTTCGCCGCCGTACGGCGCGCCCCGGCCCTGGTGGCCCCGGCCACTGTTTAGCGCGTAATAGCGCGTCACATAGTCGGCCGTAGAATAAAAATAGTCAGGAAAATAACGGCGCTCCGGACCCTTACTTTTTACGGTCCTATGCTTGCCGGTGCATTTTGCATGCTCTGCAAAAATATCACGGTCGTCGTTGATTTTGTAGGCCGTGCGGCCAATAGTTACGGTTTTCATGCTGCGGCCCTTTCCAGCGCTGCGCGCGCCCGGTCTAATGCGATCTGGAAATTATCGGCTCTGGCGTTGTCCGGTAGATCCGGCGCTATTAGATCCGAATAGAAAATAAGCGCTTGCAGCGCATCAATTAAATTTTCGCTCATACTTTACCCTTAGGTTATAGCGCGCACCAGCGCGCGCCCCTATACGGCCACTAGGGCCGCATAAAGTCGCGTGCTAGATTGTGCAACACCCGCAGCACGGTGCGTCAATACACCGGCCGCGCGGGTTACGGTAAAACGTGCTGGGGCCGTTGTCACCGTAAAAAACAACGCGAGAGTCGCCGGGTTCATTTAGCCAGGCGCGGCGCGTGATCGTATCGAATTTAATATCATCGCCGGGGTTTATCCTGGCGCCGGACCGGCTGCAATGGCCGGGGTATTTTGCGCGCATGCTTTTAATTGTCATTTTGTGCCTTATCAAAAAATGTAAACATGTCGCACGCACTGCAATACGTGCGCCATTGGCCGCGCTTCGGCGGGTTATCTACTGGCGCCGGCTGGCCAGCCAGTGGCCGGCTGCAATTAAAACAAGGCACCGGCTGGCCGGGCGCGATAATCGGGAATAATTTATTCATGCTGCTAACCTTAAATTGATTGTGCGATGACGCGAACCGTGCGCCGGGAAACCTACAATGGCCGCGCGCTGGCGCTGGCACAATTGGCATATTGCGCAGCTTACGTCGTCGCGCTGGGTGGCTGGGCAAACGACGACCGGCCGGCCGGCTGGCGTTTTTAGGTTTTCATTTTGCGTTGACGGTAAAACGACGACGACCGGGCCGGCGTTTTGATCGGCCAAATAATCGGCGTCATTTAAATCATTGGCCGATAAGTTGACAGTAAAACCCCAATTATTGGCGTGCCGGATCCATGCAATGCTGGCGGCGTCGCGATGATGCGAATAAGTAAACCCGCGTTTACCGGTGTTCGCGGCCACCAATTCACCCAGCTTCGCGGCGTCAATTGTGCCGTTTTGCTGGGGTAGATCGCCGGCTTGATTGTGGCGCCAAATTTGGTTATCAGGCAAACGGGCGATTGTCTCGCAAAATTCACCCCAGGACGTGCCGCGCGTTTTCATTGATACGGCGGCCCAGTGTAGCGCCAGTGGCCCGCTGGCGGCGTAGCATTCGGCCTTCATTTTGCAATCAGCCGGGCAACTGTCGCGCTCCGTCGTTGATACGGGGATCGGGCCGGTTTTGACGTTCGCGCTTTTGAGTGTTAAGTGTACGTGCATGTTACTTCACCAATACGTCAAAATACGCCAGGGCGCCAATAGTGAGCGCGGCCGCGATAACGACGGCCGCCAGGATATCTAATAATGCTTTTTTCATGTTGTTTTGCCTTTATGTTGTTGGCCGGCGTTTAGCCGGCCGGTTTAATTAAGCGATAAATTCAGGGTGATTTGTGACGCCGAATGCCAGGGCATGAGCGCGCAGCGCTTCGGCGCTTTTTTGGCTGCGAGCGCAGCGAATGAGCGCAGATATAGCGCGCGCAACATAGTCCGGACCTAAGCCAGCTGCGCGGTATTTTGTGATCAATTGCAATTCGCGAATTTCAGATTTGGTCATTTTGTTTTGCCTTTAGGTTAGTTGAGTGTTTACCGGCTTTTCGTTTGCCAGTGTAGCCATTGTAAGGGAATTATTTACACTGTCAAGCATTTATTTGCAACTATGCAAAAGTTGCATAATCTTGGGTCATTTAGGTTATCAATTGGCCATGGAAATTAAATAAATGACCTAAGCGCCAGCCAGCATGCGCGCTCACAATTTTAGGGTTTTGGGTCATTTGGGTCATTGTTTATAAATAACATCAATAATTTATATACTGTATATAAAGACAGTGTAACGCCATGTGGACAACTCTACCCGCGCCGATTTTTGCAGCGTGACAAAATGACCCAAATGACCCAAAGCCGGGGAATTCCCTGGGCGCCAGATCTGCGCCTTTTGGGTCATTTGGGTCAACAAAAAACAAATGACCCAAATGACCCAAATGACAATGGCCACTGGCGCCAGCTTGCAATTTAAAACCGTGACCCAAATGACCCAAATGACCTAAGGCCGGCGGTCGGTCGCATTATGCAATGACCCTACAGCCAGAAGGGGTAGGGTAGGGCCGGCAGCATAGGGCCAACAAAAACGTACGGGCCGTGAACAATTTTTTTTTCTATTAACCAAACTGCTTTAAGTTTTTTAATTTTTATTTTTTGTTGTAAACTAAAGGCTACGTGCAACCAGCATGGAGAGCCTATGTTCTATTCAATTCCATTCACACCGCGCAATGTGCAGGCAACAGAGTCGCGCTTGAAAGCGGTGTACGACGCCGCCAAACTTGGCCTCAAAGGCGACACGCTAGCCTTGGCCGCCGGCATGCTCCCCACCGAATACCGACAACTTACGCAACTTGACCCCGTAGTCGAGATGGCTGTGCAAAAAGGCAAAGCCGACGCTGAAATAGAGATGGCCAACATCGTCAGAGCCGCCGCGCTAGATGGCGACGCTAAGATGGCGCTAGAAGTCTTGAAGCACCAACATGGCTGGGTGGCCAAGCAGGCCATATCTGTTGAGGTAGATCAGCGCATATCCATCACAGGCGCACTGGCCGAGGCGGCTAAGAGGCTAGATGTAATCGACGTACAGGCTAAGGAGCAAAATGCAATCGACCATATACAGCGCTGAAGACGAACAGGAACTCATGGCACGCCTATGGGCGCCAGCAATCAAGGACAACCCACTGGCGTTTGTCATGTTTGCGTTTCCTTGGGGTCAACAAGGCACGCCGTTAGAACACTTTACTGGCCCACGCAAATGGCAGCGTGAAGTCTTGCAGCAAATTACAGACCACATCAAACAAAACAACGGCCAAGTCGACTTCAACACCCTACGGCACGCTGTCAGTAGCGGGCGCGGTATTGGTAAGTCGGCCTTGGTCAGTTGGATTACGATCTGGATGTTGTCTACAAGGATTGGCTCGACGACCATCATTTCAGCCAACTCGGAAAGCCAGTTAAGGTCAGTCACTTGGGCCGAGATAACCAAGTGGTTGGCGATGGCGCTTAACAGCCACTGGTTTGAGGTGTCAGCCACCAGGCTGATGCCGGCCAAGTGGCTCACAGAATTAGTTGAGCGTGATCTTAAGAAGGGCACGCGCTACTGGGGCGTTGAAGGGCGCTTGTGGTCAGCCGAGAACCCAGATGCGTACGCTGGCGTACACAACTTCGACGGTGTGTTGGTGGTGTTTGACGAGGCGTCTGGTATTGACGACAGCATCTGGGCGGTCACATCTGGCTTCTTTACAGAGAACACGCCTAACAGGTTCTGGATGGCGTTCTCTAACCCACGGCGCAACACTGGGTACTTCTACGAAACGTTTAACAGTAAGCGGGAATTCTGGTCGACCAAGGTGGTGGACGCCCGCACGGTTGAGGGTACGGACAAACAGGTGTACCAGCAGATCATTGACGAGTACGGCCCAGACTCAGCGCAGGCGCACGTCGAGGTCTACGGTCAGTTCCCCTCGGAAGGCGACGATCAGTTCATATCGGCCTTGCTTGTGGACGACGCAATGAAAAGGCCGGCGTATAAAGACCTATCCGCGCCAATAGTGATTGGTGTCGACCCTGCACGGTTTGGCGCTGACGCGACGGTGATCGCCGTGCGCCAAGGACGGGACATTGTTAGCATCCGCAGACACAGAGGCGACGACACTATGACGGTGGTTGGCCATGTGATCGACGTAATAGAGGAATACAAGCCGACTTTGGTTGTGATCGACGAAGGCGGCCTTGGCGCCGGCATTGTTGACCGTTTAAAAGAGCAGCGCTACAAGGTCAAGGGCATCAATTTCGGTACTAAGTCTAAGAATCCCATCATGTATGGCAACAAAAGAGCCGAAATGTGGGGCGCCATGAAAGATTGGCTCAAAGGGGCGTCGATTCCGCTTGACAGATTTCTTAAAACTGATCTAATTTCGCCTATGATGAAGCCCGACTCTAAGGGTACAATCTTCTTAGAGTCGAAAAAGGACATGAAGGCACGGGGCTTGGCCTCACCAGACGCGGCAGACGCGATCTGTGTGACGTTTGCCTACCCTGTGGCCCACCGTGAGGCGCGTGAACCCACGCAGCGCCGCATGTATTCAGATCGAAGCGTGGTTGCAACTTCTTGGATGGGATCGTAATGGTAAAAAAAGTCTCATTATCTGTCGGTCGCGGTGAAAAACTGCCGGTCAGCAAAGGTGCTGGCTTGACCGCCAAAGGGCGTGAGAAGTACAACCGCGAGACTGGCTCAAACCTCAAAGCGCCAGCGCCTAACCCCAAAACCAAGGCAGACCAAGGCCGTAAAGATTCATTTTGTGCAAGAATGGGCGCCGTAGCGGCCAACGCCAAAGACGGTGAACGCGCTAAAGCAGCCCTTAAACGATGGAAGTGTTAGTATGAAAAAGCCCGGACTCTACGCAAATATCAACGCAAAACGTGAGCGCATAGCCGCTGGCTCCAAAGAAAAGATGCGCTCCCCCGGCGACAAAGGCGCACCGACTGCCAAAGCGTTTAAAGAATCAGCCAAAACTGCGAAAAAGAAATAACATGGCAGACCCAACAGGCATGGTCGCCGCTGCTAACGTAGCAGCTGGCGGCAAACCCCCCAAAAGTGACTCTGACATACTGACCGTCGCACGGGCACGTTTGGACATGGCTGTTTCTGCCCTTGCGGAAAGTCGCGAAGACGAAATAGACGATCTGCGCTTCTACGCAGGCTCTCCTGACAATCACTGGCAGTGGCCTGCTGACGTATTGGCCACCCGTGGTGCGGTGCAGGGTCAAACGATCAACGCTCGTCCAACACTGACGATCAACAAACTGCCCCAACACGTTCGTCAAGTGACGAATGACATGCGCCAGAACAGGCCAGGGGCTAAAGTTATTCCTGTGGATGACGATGCTGACGTTCAAGTTGCTGAAATCTTCAACGGCATGATTCGCCACATTGAGTACATCTCTGATGCGGATGTGGCATACGACACCGCCTGCGAAAATCAAGTGGCCTACGGTGAGGGTTACATCACCCTGATGACCGAGTATTGCGAACCCAACACATTTGATCAAGACATCAAGATTGGCCGTGTTCGCAACTCGTTTAGCGTCTACATGGATCCATTGATTCAAGACCCAACGGGTGCGGATGCCAAATATTGCTTTATCACTGAAGACCTAACCAAAGCAGAATACGAGCGTCAATACCCAGACGCTGCGCCTATTTCTACGCTTCAATCTTTGGGTGTAGGCGATCAGTCAATCAGTAACTGGTTGAACGAAGACACCGTAAGAATTGCGAGTTATTACTACATTGACTACGAAAAAGCCAAGTTGAACATGTACCCAGGCGGGCAGACGGCATTCCAAAACACCCCCGAAGACAAACAACTCAGAGCGTTTTACGGTGAACCCAAAAGAACTCGTGAATCGGTTAACCCTAAAGTCAAGTATTGCAAGATCAATGGGTATGAAATTCTTGAGCAGAACGATTGGGCAGGCAAGTGGATTCCCGTCATTCGCGTAGTTGGTAACGAGTTTGAAGTTGATGGCCGTTTGTATGTCTCTGGTTTAGTCAGAAACGCCAAAGACGCTCAAAGAATGTACAACTATTGGGTCAGCCAAGAAGCTGAGATGTTGGCTTTAGCCCCCAAAGCACCGTTCATTGGTTACGGTGGCCAGTTTGAAGGTTACGAAGACAAGTGGAAAACGGCAAACACAAACAATTGGCCGTATCTTGAAGTCAACCCTGATGTGACTGATGGACAAGGTGCAGTTCTGCCCTTACCACAGAGGGCACAACCGCCAATGGCCTCAAGTGGTCTTTTACAGGCCAAAGCAGGCGCGTCTGAGGACATTAAATCCACGACAGGTCAATACAACGCTTCTTTGGGCATGGGTTCTAACGAGCGCTCTGGTAGAGCAATTCTTGCCCGTCAGCGTGAAGGTGACGTTGGAACATACCACTACGGTGACAACCTGACCCGTGCTGTAAGACACGTTGCACGTCAGCTTGTTGACCTGATTCCTAAGATTTACGACACACAACGTATCGCTCGAATCATTGGTGAAGACGGTGAAACGAAAATGGTCAAGATCAATCCTGAACAACCTGAACCCGTCAAGAAAATTGTTGACGAGCAGGGTATTGTGATTGAGAAGATTTACAACCCTGGCGTCGGTAAGTACGACGTGGTGGCCACAACAGGCCCAGGCTACGCAACCAAACGTCAGGAAGCATTGGAGGCCATGGCTCAACTGCTTCAGGGTAATCCTCAATTGTGGTCTGTGGCGGGTGACTTGTTTGTGAAGAACATGGATTGGCCTGGCGCACAAGAGATGGCCAAGCGATTCCAAAAGACCATTGATCCTAAGTTCTTGGAAGACGCTGACGAAAGCCCTGCTTTACAGGCTGCCCAAATGCAGATGCAAGCCATGGGTCAAGAAATGGAACAAATGTATGGCATGCTTCAGAATGTCAGCAAGTCCATTGAGATGCAAGACATGGAACGTAAGGAATTTGAGGCTCAGATCAAGGCATACGACGCAGAAACCAAGCGTATTTCAGCAGTTCAAGCTGGCATGACTGAAGAACAAATCCAAGACATTGCCATGGGCGTGGTAGCTGCGGCAATGGAGTCACAAGTTATGATGATGCCATCTGTGCGTGAAGCTGAAGAAATGATGCCCCCTGAACAGATGCCCCCACAAGGAATGCCACAATGAAAGCCGCTGATTTTTTAGGTTTATTGTTTTTGGCCAGAGACGTAGCGCACAGTGTTCACCTGAACACCCGAAGCTACTCTAAGCATCAAGCCCTCAACATTTTCTATGAGCGCATTATTGGCGTAGCAGATGATTTTGCTGAAACTTATCAAGGCAGGCATGGACTTATTGGGCCAATCACTTTGAATTCGCCTAAAAAAACAACCAATATTATTGAGTTTTTGGAAGATTCACTCGCTCAAGTTGAGGCCGCACGGTATGAAGTGTGCGATAAAAGTGATACAACCTTACAACAATTGATTGATAATATCATCGAGGTTTATCTCCGAACTTTATACAAACTTCGTTTCTTGGCATAAGGAGCCACCATGTCTAACTACACCGCCATTACAGCCACAACGCAAATCAAACGCGACGCTGGCAAACTCAACGGTATTTTTGTGAGCAGCGCTTCTAGCACGCCCACCATCACGGTCTATGACTCATATGCTTCTAGCGCGTCTGACCCCGTGGTTTTGGCGACGTTTACGCCTACTGGAAACACAATGCACAACTTTTTTCAAGGTTTGTATGTGAACAAAGGCATCTACGTTGTGATTAGCGGCACTGTCTCTGCAACCATTTCTTACGAGTAAACACGATGGCTAACGTAAAAATCACCCAACTCCCTTTGGCCACAACGCCCTTGACGGGGACGGAGGATATACCGTTAGTCCAAGGCACAACAACCAAGCAAGTCACTGTCACGGGTTTGTTCACAAGCCCTGTAATGACCAATCCCACATTGGGCACTGTTGGCCAAGCTGATCTGATCAACGCCACTGGCTTGCCTATCAGCACTGGCGTGGCAGGACTCGGAACTGGCGTGGCTACATTCTTGGGCACACCCTCATCTGCCAACTTGCGTACAGCAGTGACAGACGAGACAGGCACAGGCTCACTGGTGTTTGCCACGTCTCCCACTTTGGTGACACCTAACTTGGGTACACCCACAACCCTAGTCGCAACAAACGCAACGGGCACGGCTCTGGGCTTGATTGCAGGATCAGCGGTGACCAACGCGAACTTGACTGGTGCTGTGACTTCAGTGGGTAATGCTACCAGTTTGGGATCATTTACTTCTGCCCAACTGATCACGGCCCTGACAGATGAGACTGGCTCTGGATCAGCAGTGTTTTCTAATTCGCCTACGCTTGTGAATCCAGCACTTGGCACACCGTCTGCGTTAGTTGGAACAAACATCACAGGCACAGCGGCGAACTTTAATATCAATGGAACTGTTGGTGCAACTACGCCATCAACAGTTACAGGAACAACAATTACTGCCAATACAAGATTTGTTGGCACTAATTTTGATGCAGCAGGTTCTGGCGGCGGTGCTTTAAGAACTTCTAGTAGCGCAAATGTTTTGCAATGGGGTGGTGGTGGTGGTGTTAACTTGACGCTTGATGGCGCATTTAACATGAACCCCGCCAATGCAAGTATTTCTATTGCTCCCACAGGTTCTGGAACTTTGACGATCAATCCTGCAACTGCGGGCACGATCAACAACATGGCCATTGGTGGTACAACCCCAGCTGCTGGCGCATTTACTACTTTGTCAGCAACATCAGCTATTGCGGTAACTTCTGGCGGTACGGGTCAAACTTCTTACACAGATGGTCAACTGCTGATCGGTAACTCAACAGGCAATACGCTGACAAAAGCAACATTGACTGCGGGTACTGGCGTAACTATTACCAATGGTTCTGGTGCAATTACCATCAATGCAACAGGCACTGGCGGCGATGTTGTTGGCCCTGCATCTTCTACAGACAATGCTTTAGCTCGTTTTGATAGCACTACTGGCAAGATTATTCAGAACTCTGTTGGCATCTTGAGTGATACAGGTGCTATTTCTGGTTTGACAGACATCTCTGCTTCAGGCTCTGTAACCCTCTCAGGAGGCACAGCCAACGGAGTAACCTATCTCAATGGTTCAAAGGTTCTGACAAGTGGCTCTGCGCTTACTTTTGATGGGACATTGTTAAATGTTGGTGATTCAACATCTCCAACTGGACTCACACCATTAAGTGTGTTGATTAGCACTAATACATCAACAGGCCAAGTTTTAAATGTCCGCAAGAGTTGCGACACTGCTTTAGGCTCAAGTATTTCTTTAATGAAGTCAAGAGGTACTGCGGCTTCTCCTGTAGTGGTAAATGCTGGCGATACTGCTGGCGGTGTTATTTATTCTGCTTTTGCGGGAACAAATTACAGACAACTTGCAAGTATTAACGGAACTGTTGAAGCCTATGTTTCTGATACAAATATTTCAGGATATTTAGTTTTTAATACAAATTCCGCATCTACTGGTACAGCCGAAAGAATGCGCCTTGATTCCTCAGGCAATCTGGGTATTGGTACAAGTTCGCCTAACAAGTTGCTCACCCTTAACAGTGCCACAAACGATGTAGAAGTTTTAAGAATTAACGCGCCCGGTGCTTCGGGAGGTGTTCAAGCCAAAGCAGATATTGGTTTTGGTTTTTTTGATACTGTTGCAGAAGCAAGTGCCGCAATTGGGTTTGAAGAATTTGGAACTTCTTCGGCTGGCGGTATTTTATTGTTTAAAACACGCCCAGATGGGGCATCGCAGTCAACCAGACCTACCGAACAAATGCGCATTACACAGGCAGGTCTTGTAGGTATTGGTACAAGTTCGCCTAATGCAAAATTGGAAATTAGCGCAACCACAGAGCAATTAAGACTTACCAACTCAACTAATCGAGTAAGATTTACCACGGAAACCGATGGTACTTTAACTATTGGTAATACTTCTTTCTCTTTGATAACACTTAAACAGAATATTGGTGGGGGAGTAGTATATGGTGGGTTTCAGTATGTAGACACCAATCGTGATTTTGCGTTGGGGGCGGCTTCAGGTAAAGGTGTCGCTATTTTGGTAAATGGATCTTCAACGGCAAGCGCCTATGTAGACTCCTCAGGCAATCTAGGCTTGGGAGTTACTCCGAGTGCTTGGAGTGGTTGGGGTGTGCCAGTTTTTCAGCAGTCAAATGCTGGAACTATTGTATCCAATGACACAAACGCATATTACGGAGCAAATTGGTATTATGGAACGGGAAGTTTTAGATACATACAATCTTCTGCGGCTTCTTACCTTAAACAAACAAGTGGCGCATTTCAATTTTTCTCAGCCGCATCAGGCACAGCAGGAAACGCTATCACCTTTACTCAGGCGATGACTCTGGATGCAAGTGGAACATTGCTTTTAGGTGGAACAACCTCTAACTTTACAAGTTCTGGTAGAGGTGTGGCTGAAATAAATGGCTCAAGTGAGTCGTTGCTTGGATTTAACAGGGCTAATTCTGGGTCTGCGTATATTTGGGCGACTTCAAGCAGTTTTCGTATTATCAATAAAGAAGCAACTCCTCTTACTTTTTCTACAAGTGAAACAGAACGAGCCAGAATAGACTCTAGCGGTAACTTGCTGGTGGGGACTACGACTGTTCTTGATGTTGCGATGATTACAACTGTTGCACCAGCATCTCGCAGGGGTATATCCGCTAAAACTGTAACTTCTGCCTATGGTGTTTTGCAGTTATGGAACGCAGATACAACTGGAAATAACGCTATTGCTGATTTTTACACTGATGGCTCTCAAACACTTCGTGGAAACATTACATATAACCGAACTGCTGGTTTAATTGCATACAACACAACATCTGACTACAGAGCCAAAAACATTATCGGCCCTGTAACTGATAGCGGTGCATTGATTGATTCTGTGCCTGTTTACATGGGCAAAATGAAGGGTGCTACACAAGAACGCCCAATGTTTATTGCTCACGAAACACCCGCTTATGCTCACATTGGCGTAAAAGATGCAGTAGATGCAGATGGAAACCCTGTCTATCAGCAAATGGATGCTTCTGCCCTTATCCCTGTGATGTGGGCTGAAATTCAATCACTACGTCAGCGTCTTTCTGCCGCTAATCTTTAAAAGGAAAATATCATGACTACACAAATCACATGGACAGTTACAGCAATGGACTGCTACCCACAAGAGGGTGGCTTAACCGATGTTGTTTTTAACGTGCATTGGACATGCTCTGGTACAGACGGCACTTACAACGGCTCTGTCTATTCCACTTGCTCAGTAACGCTTGACCCAAGCGCACCATACACGCCTTATGCACAATTAACTCAGGCTCAAGTGCTTGGTTGGATATGGGCTTCTGGCGTTGACCAAACTGCTACTGAAGCGGCTGTTGAGCAACAAATCCAGAACCAAATTAACCCGCCAGTGGTGACTCCTCCACTGCCTTGGGTAACGGTGTAAAGGGAAGCCACCACCCATTCTTGGTGGCGCATTTTAAGGAAACATCATGGGAAAAGAAAAGACCCCTGTGACTATCGACGAAGTTGAATACCAATATGAAGACATGAGTCCCGAGCAGCAAACGCTTCTCAACCATGTTGCGGATCTTGATCGCAAACTTGGGTCAGCCAAGTTCAATGTCGATCAACTCCAAGTTGGCAGAGAGGCTTTTTTCAAGATGTTGAAAGAAGCGTTGACGCCTAAACAAGAATTGCTGTAATATGCGACAAAACGTACTGGTGCGAACATCAGGGAATCTCAGGATTCAAAATGGACAATGAAAATTTAGCGGTAGTACCCGCGCCGGAACAGGAAGCAACGGCTGCCCCTGAACCCGAAGTTAATACGCCGGAAGTATCGACAGAGCAGACAGACCAGCCAGCGGAAAAAACTTATACGCAAGCTGAAATCGACGCAATGATCGGTAAGCGCCTCGCAAGAGAACAGCGCAAATGGGAAAGAGATCAGGC
>Ga0181350_1000051_pt1 | contig 35131 bp, 43 predicted proteins | sample Su13VDMM110DCMD_FD_130105 | JGI IMG/M metagenome (GOLD analysis project Ga0181350, IMG submission 130105) | Freshwater viral communities from Lake Michigan, USA - Su13.VD.MM110.DCM.D | ecosystem: Environmental > Aquatic > Freshwater > Lake | place: USA: Michigan | collected 2013-07-16
CGCGATTGTGTGGGGAGTTCGTGAAGGTGAACGGCCTGAACGAACCACGCGAAGACTGGCACCACAACTTGATTCACCCGTCAGGGGAATGCTCGCATGGCAATGATCTTGTCTCTTCGGCGAGCGCCGATACTCACATCAACCATCAAACAACCTGAACACTTTGAACTCGGAGCGGTCGTCGGTTGATCTGCCGCGCCTTGTTCGACCTCTTAATTATGAAATTCCAAATAGGCAAATACTACCAACACGGCACAGGCCGCGTCATCTCGATCATCGGCACAGCTAACACGTTCTTCCACGGGTCTTGCCTGTTGGCAGAAGAGGAAGGCGGAGGACTAACACCCGTCGGAGTGGATGAGGATGCCGCGCAAAACTGGCATGAGGTGTCTGGATGGAGGCGATCATGCTACGCTGGCAACAACATCCCTGACCCCAGCGAGTCAACTCCACGGGAGGCCAACTCTGAGTCGAACTTATAATATGGATAACGGAGAACAAATAGAACAGTTTCAAAAGAAATTGGATAAATTATGAAAATACTTATAGCACCATATCTTTTTATCTATGCTAAAGAAGGTAAGATAAAATGTTTAACAGTAGATGAAGCACACGAAGAAAAATTGACAAGTGAAGGATGGACGCACACCGCGACTATTAACCCTGCAAGATGGATTGAAACTATGGCGAATGGCAATCAAGACCCATCAGATATGTTAGATGAAATTCAATTCAAAAACCCATGAGTATCGTAAACGATAAATTTAGATTTCACATTCTCGGCTTACCACACACAGTAAGTTCCAAGGAGTTTAACGCCTGCGCTTACACCCAAAAAGTAGTGAAGTTCGGGAAAATGATGACCGAGCGCGGCCACGAAGTAATCCACTACGGCCACGAAGACTCCGATCTAATCTGCACAGAACACGTTTCTGTCCTGACAAACGATGACTTCAATAAAAGCTATGGATCACATGACTGGAGGAAGACATTCTTCAAGTTCAATACGAATGACCATGCCTACCAAACATTCTACCGAAATGCTATTAAGGCAATCGGGCAGCGAAAGAAGAAGAATGACTTCATCCTACCCTTCTGGGGAAGCGGAGTTCGTCCTATCTGTGACGCGCATCCTGACCTAATCACAGTTGAGCCGGGCATAGGATATGCAGGCGGACACTGGGCAAGGTGGAAGGTATTTGAATCCTACGCGATCTACCATGCGTTCTGCGGAATGCAGGCAGTAGGGAATTGCCAGCAAGATAACTATGCCGTGGTCATCCCAAACTACTTCGACAAAGAAGACTTCGACTTCTGTGACCAGAAAGAAGATTACTTTCTCTATCTGGGTAGGGTATATAGCGGAAAAGGTGTGGATATTGCTATAGATGCCACAAAACGGGCAGGGGTTAAGCTGGTAATAGCAGGGCAAAAAGAGGAAGGTTACGAGCTACCAGACCATGTAGAGTATGTAGGATACGCTGATGTTCCTACCAGAAAGAGGCTCATGGCGAAGGCAAAGGCATCTTTCGTCCCAAGTCAGTATGTAGAACCATTCGGAGGAGTCCAGATCGAAAACCTACTCTCTGGCACACCTACAATTACCTCAGACTGGGGATCATTCACCGAGAATAACTTGCATGGGATTACAGGATTCCGCTGCCGCACTATGGGTGACTATGTAGATGCGGTCGCAAATATCGACCAGATCAACCCGTATGACTGCCGCAAGTTTGGCGAGAACTTCACGCTGGAGAAGGTTGCGCCTCTGTATGAAAAGTATTTCAGCGATGTCCTTGATGTCTATGATGGCGCAGGATGGTATGCAAACGGAAACGGCATTGATGCCATGACGAGGTTCTATCCAAGTATTATATGAGTGACACAACAATTACAGATGAGATAAAGTGCTTGTCACTCATTGAAGTGATGGGAATGCCAAGTGAAAGAAGGGAGATTGCTTTAGGCGTGTTGCGAGCTATTAAAGAGCGCGATGAAGTAATCAATGTAATACGAGAAACATTGGAAGAAAACAGACATCTTGCCGATGGGGATGACTGCACATTGAGGAAACTTAAAGCAATAGTTACAGACTGGAAATAAATATGAGTGACTACACATTTGAATCAAACTACTGGGGAGATTGCTGTAATACATTTGACGAGGATCAGAAGCACTATGTTTATGCTCGCTATATGGGATTGAAGCAAGTTGGCTACTCGTTTGATGTAGAGGGTAAATCCATTGTTGATATTGGCGGCGGCCCGACATCCATGCTTCTCAAGACACTTAATCTTAATAAAGGACTGGTAGTTGATCCGATTAATTATCCAGTTTGGACGTTCTTAAGGTATTCCATTAAGAATATCAATGTGATGGTATCCCGTGGAGAGGATTTTATCAGTAACGATAGATTTGATGAGTGCTGGATATACAACTGCCTCCAGCATACAGACGATCCAGAGCTAATCATTCAAAACGCACTAAAGTCAGCAAAGACACTAAGAATCTTTGAGTGGATCAATGTGCCAGCGCATGACGGGCATCCAGTAGAACTAACAAAAGAGAAGTTAGATCAATGGATAGGTAAAGAAGGTAAAACAATCCAACTCGCCGAGTCAGGGTGCTACGGAACCGCTTACTACCTATGAACTGGGATGAATACGCAATGAGCATAGCAGAGGTAGTGGCTAAGAAGTCTAAAGACCCATGGTGTAAAGTAGGCGCGGTGATCCTCCGAGAAGACCATTCCATAGCCTCTGTAGGGTATAATGGATTCCCTCAAGGTGTAGAAGAAGACTGGTCAGACAGAGAAGAAAGAAGGAAGTATGTAATCCATGCAGAACAGAACGCCCTGAGATATACAAGTCCGGGCGAAGGAAAGACACTGGTATCCACCCTGCTCCCATGTAGAGATTGCCTAAAGACCATAGCCACCTATAAGATAAAGAGAGTCCTCTACAAAGATATTTACAAATCCGACCCGATAGCCTTAGAGATAGCAGAAAAAATGGGAGTCACACTAATCAAATTATGAGCGACGAAATCTTAGCACTAATAATAGCATGGAGCATAGTAACAACCTGCTTCATTATAGAAATGATAACAAGACGATGACCGCCTGCCACCAAGCATTCCTAAACTACTACCCCTACCTAACCGAGAAATACGAAGACTTCAACGTCTGGTTATTCTCACAAGAACTAATCTGCGTAGCCTTCAGACAAGGCTGGGCATCTTGCAACGATTATCGTAACCAATAACATGAATACTGAAATAAATAACACACCTAAAACGGATAAATGCGTAAAAGACAACAAGCATATCAAATTCTTACAGGAAGATGCGTGGGATGGGGTGAACAAAATCACGTTTGAAAACCCAATAGTTCATCTATGTAGGATACTAGAGCGCGAGCGCGACGAGTTGAGGATGGAATTGAACGCTGAGATAAAAGCCCATAAAGAGACAACCGCTAAATGGAGTTGTGATAACATGGAAGTTACTGTTCTGCAATGCGATCTTAATCAAGCGCGGCGAAAAATAAATGAATTACTCAAAAAGCTATCTGTAACGATACTATGAATACAACACTAATACACGGCGACTGCCTTGAAAAACTTAAAACAATTCCAGAGTCATCTGTTGACTCAATCGTTACAGACCCACCCTACGGATTAAATTTCATGGGTAAGAAATGGGATTACGACGTGCCAAGTGAGGCGATATGGCGCGAGTGCCTGCGGGTGTTGAAACCGGGCGGCTGCCTGCTGGCGTTCGCAGGCACCCGCACGCAGCATCGGATGGCGGTGAGGATCGAGGATGCTGGCTTTGAGATTCGGGATATGATCGCGTGGGTATATGGACAAGGTTTCCCAAAAAGTCTGGACGTGAGTAAGGCGATTGACAAGGCGGCGGGGGCGGAGCGAACCGAGATCATCGGGAAGAGCGCGCGCCACGGCGGTGGGATCGTCGGCAATGGCAGTAGTTACGAAGTGAGCCCAGAAGTGCCGATGTTGTACGCCACCGAAGCCGCACGCCAATGGGCCGGATGGGGAACCGCCCTCAAGCCCTCGCTGGAGCCGATCACCGTCGCCCGAAAGCCTCTCGGTGAAAAGACGGTAGCTGCGAACGTGCTGGCGTGGGGCACGGGGGCAATCAATGTGGATGGGTGCAGGGTGTGGACGGATGGCGGAACTGCAAAAGGGAGCAAGCATCAAGGTGATGGAAATGGCATTTATGGGGCAGGGCTACACGGAGCTTGCGAAATAACGCAGTTGAACGCTGGAAGATGGCCAGCCAACCTGATCCACGACGGCAGCGACGAGGTGGTGGGGCTGTTTCCGAATACTAAGCCGGGCAGCGCAACACTCCATCCCGGCACAGATCGCGGTAGCCAGTTTGGGCAGATTGTCAGCAGCGCCCGAACAACGGGCTATGCCGACACCGGCTCCGCCGCCCGTTTTTTTTATGTGCCTAAAGCAAGCAAGCGGGATCGGGAAGGTTCAACCCATCCAACCATGAAACCCACCGACCTCATGCGCTACCTCTGCCGCTTAGTGACCCAGCCAAACGGAACCGTGCTAGACCCGTTCATGGGATCAGGCTCAACAGGGAAAGCCGCGATGCTAGAGAAATTCAACTTCATAGGTATAGAACTAGACAAAACATACTTTGACATAGCCTCAAAACGAATAGCTATCGTTAACGATAATTGCACATGAGCATCATATAACACCTGTCCATAGCTTTCTATTGACATACAAAAAGGCAGTTTTTCTCTGAGGAGGGGTATTACGATTGCAGCATCTGCAAGTTGGGCTGTGTAGGGGAGGGGGGCAGGGGGTCGGCTTGCAGTATAATAAGAGATTCCTTGGAGCTGTGGCCCTGCCTTGTGCCTCGGCCTGCTTAGTATAGCGTTGAGCATTGCCAGTGTCACAGCGTCGAGCGTGATGGCAGGTCTTATTGCGACTGAAAATATCTCAGGAACTACTACTGATATTATCAGAAGATACTAGTCTCATTAAGAGAAGCGCATAATGCAAGCGACTTGCAATAATCTTTGCGCTACGTTGCCCCATATCGCGTTTGTTTTAATCGGGCGGGATAGTGGCATGGGGAGTTTTGGGGAGCAATCGATATTTGAGGCGATAGCCGGCAGAGTGATTTTCGGTTGCGGGAAATGCTATGCCATACGCAATATGGCAAACATCGCTGCATAGCGATATAGCTATGGCATAAGACCTGCTAATGATGTTCTTGCCATACTCAGTATGGTAAATATCGCTATATGCCGATAGAAGAGTGGCACGAGAATTGCTTGCCCTTATCTAAAAATAATAAATAAAAATCTGTTGACATCTTGCGGAATATTTGCGATAGTGTGCGCGTGCTGACTGCGGAAGCCCATTGAATGTGGCTCTGTGGACTGAATCACAAATTGCTCTTTGAGATAAAAAAACTTTTCGCTTTGGTAAAATGCCATTGCGGAATCAACCCACATTGAAGATGACCAAAAATCAAACTTATACATTAAAAATGAAACTCGCAGCACTGAACATTAAACTTATTGACGCGAAAAGAGCCAACCAACCAACGGAAAAATTGCAATCGGCTTTTGATGCTCTTGCAAAGTTAATCTCAACCCAGATCTCAACCCAGAACTAAACCCAAATAGAAAAACCTAAAAATGAAAACCTACGAAGAAATATTGCAAGCTGTCATCCGATACATTGACAAACACGGGGAGACGCAGGATGTCATCGATAAGGTTGAAACCATGCTGCCTGATGCGTGGTCTGCAAACATCATTGCGGATGCATTAGACGACATAGCCTCCCGATAACATAAAACCAAAAATTAAAAATATGAAAATTACCGACATCAACGAAATTAAATCCGCAAATTCAAAATTCATTCCATCCCCCGACGGAGCATTCGGAACCTGTCGCATCCTCCCCGGCCAATACGCCCAGGAAAATCAACAGGAGTGGGAAGAGCGTGGTTCGATCGACGGAAAAGCCGTAAAGGTTTTTTACCTTTTCGAAAACTTTGAAGCGGAGGCGGAAGACGGAGCCGACATGCCTTTTGACGCGGACCACATCACCCACATTGAAATCGAAGACGAAGAATAACACAAGCCAAACCACAAAATGAAAATCTATATCTACGACACACGGGCCGAGGCTCTCGCAGCAAAAAACAAACTTGATGGCAGCACCTATTACTTGGGGCATTATCAGCGCCAAAGGCCCGATTATTCTGCTCGGAAAATACGCGGGGAGGATGGGTATTATATCCACGTCCGCTATTATTATTTTCCCGGCACATTTTACGCCCGAAAAAATGGGCCTTTGCTTGCTCATTAAGTTCCCCCGATAACACAAACCAAAACCTAATAGAATACATAATAAAATGAACACCACAGAAAACAAAACTATCAGCGACGAAGAACCAGCCGTTTATATCGGCACGTATAACAAATATAACAGCGGGAGTATTGGCGGGGCTTGGCTTAGTCTTGAGGGCCACGATGAAGACTCGTTTTATGAAGCTTGCCGGTTGCTACATTCCGATGAGTCAGACCCCGAGTTTATGTTTCAATCCTTCCAAAACTTCCCCCGTGAGTTTTACAGTGAAAGCGGCTTTGATTCCGCCTTGTGGGACTGGCTGGAATTAGGCGAGGATGACAGGCAATTATTGGCTCAATACTGCGATGCTATCGGCAGCGATGGATTGACCTTTGAACAAGCACGGGATGCTTTTCACGGAACGGCTGACAGTTTCGCAGAGTTTGCGGAACGCATGGCCGCGGACTGCGGAGACATCCCCAAAGATATGCCAAGCTGGATTGTCATCGACTGGCAAGCTTCATGGGATTGCGGCCTTCGTTATGACTACGCAACGAGCGAAGATGACAACGGTATCTGGTTTTTTCTTAATCACTAGCTTTAACCAATGAGCGGGATGTTCAATCCGTCCCGCTTTTCTTTTCTTATGAATAAACTTTACTCTTCTCTTCAGTATAATCGCGCAAAGAATCGTTTTTTCGGTCTTTTGCTTGTCTTTTCCACAGTCGGCGCAATCCTGATCTTTATTCTATCATGAAACTAACTATTAAAAACGGAAAACTCACGCCTTATGCTTTCGCTTGTGGCTATGTCGAAAGAAAAGAAAAGGACGATGACAACAGGCTAACACTTTCCAAGGAACACGGGGCTTTTCATCTTCGCGGCTTTCTTGGCGGTGTTCATGTTTGGGAATGTCCCGATACTTTGACGGCAGGCCGAAAAATGATGCGCTCCCTTCTTTAATCCCCTCCACACTATGCGGGAAACGTCCCATCCGTTCCCGCTTTGCTCTATGCGCCCCGCTATCGCGTTTTTATTACCTTTCCGCTATAATGCCCCTTCCTCTTTTCTTTCGCGCATTCCTGCGGCTTTGATCGTTTCCGATAATCCCTCCACAAGATTTTTCCCTCCGCAACAAACCAAACACCTAACAAAATAATAATATGGAAATTGAAATTACAACATTTTCAGAAATGAATTGCTTCACACTCTCACACTCTGCTTTTGAGGGTGGAGAAAATGCAGGTCAAAACACTTGGAATGCCTCAAAAAAGCAGGCTTTAAATTCCTCTCCACCCCTCAACACTCCCGAAAAATTGCAAGCTATGCGTGACTTTGCGCGTGAAAGTGGCGGATGGAATCGGGAGGAAATTGCGGCATGGAGTGATAATGAGTTAAACGCTCTATTCTTGCAATGGATTGCTGGGGATGTGCGCGAATTAGGCGCGGATTCTTTGGGGGAAATTGACTGGGAAGAGGCCGAGGAAATGCAAAGCGAGGGACAAGCCCCTTCAAACATCTTCAAAGGCGACGATGGGAAGATTTACTTCTACCTTGGAAACTAAATAACCCTCCACAAGATTTTTCCCTCCACAACACAATAAACCCAACACAACACAACAAAATGCAAACACTCGAATTGAAAACAGATGCTCTTGAAAAAGCAATTCGGAAAGCTAAATATGCAATCGCCAAAGCAAGGGGGGAAGCGTGAAAATCCAAAAAGTAACTTTCCCCGCTGGCGGGATTCTTGGACGATTCGCCCTCCACAAAGTAACCTCGCCATACTTTTCCGGCCATTGCTCGGCGTGGTTCGATGCCAAGGGCAAGCTACAGGATTGCGAATGGATAAGGCGCGACGGGGTTCATCGAATGATACCTATAGGCACGCCCATGTATCGTTATCTGGAAAGTCTCGGCCAAGTCTATAAATAACCCTCCACAAGGGGCAGAAATAGTCCAATCCTATTCTGCCTTTTGTAAATACTTTTTTATGACACGATTTTGCTCTACCTATTGTTGCCCTTCCACGGGTTCAAACTCCCCCTCCACAGCATTGGAACATTCCACGGGAACAATATCAATATCGACTGCCTTTTTCGGCCCTTCCACATGGAGAGAAATCATGGCATTTATATTTAAACCCTTTCTATCGTGAAGGTTATTCTCATCCAGTCCCAAGGCTCTCGTTGCCATTTTCTCATATTGCGCGAGAACATCCAACCTTCCGGCTTGGTCTTTAATGTTCCCGCTTTTGTTCCGTATTTCAATCTGCTTTCTCTCCTCGGAAATCTGACTCAGCATGAAATTATAGTGATTCTCCGTTTCCCTCCGCATCACGTCCTCCATTTTTGGCGCAAGAGTATTTGCTACATCTTCACGCAATCTAAGCCTTTTGGAAATCCATCGGCCTTGCACCATCAAATTCTTCAGATAGTTCTTCGACATCTTGGAAAACTCCTCGGTCTTGAGAATGTCACCAAGCTCCGCACCCGCCATGTATAGCTGTTCGATCTTCGCCACATCCCACTTCCTTCGACGGGTTCCGAGTGATTCTGCATTATATTCTTGCTTCATACCCTTTTCTATTCCATACACTTTCGCTTGTCAATAAATTTCCCTCCACAACATAACAACATAAACATAACCTAAAACACACAAAATGAAAATATTCGTTACATTTAAAATAAACAACACGCAATATATTGGTCTGCCAAATCACACAGGAATTTTGATCTTAGACGATCAAGGGAATAACTATGGAGCTTGGCAATGCGTAAAGGTGTTTACGAAAAATATCAAGAGCAAAAAAGTTATTCAAAACCATGAAATTGAAAAAACTCTGTATGGTTTAAATACCCCGCCGCTTGCAATAGGTAAATGCTTTTTGCAAAGAGCTGAAGGTGAAAGCAAATTGACTATTAAATAAACATGAACATAAACGATCTCATGGCAACAGTTGAATGGTCGCACCCCATGCAGCTGCACACAAAGCGAGGGCCGCGCCTGCTCAAGAAAGCTCCGATCACTCAGGCTTTTTGGAAAGTCTATGGTGAGGACAAGGAACTATTCAAAAGGCAAATGGCCGATGCTGGTATCCAGCTTGGCAAGTTCCGCGAGGAATGGCAACTAACCCATTGGTCAGACGATCAGCTTAAATTCAAACAGATAATCGTTTCCGATAATCCTGTTGAAGAGGTTGCAGAATTGGATTTGATCCCTCTACTCCACCCCGAGGGCTTGCTACCCTACCAGCTAACCTCAGTCCAGATGGGTGTTGCCAGCATGAATAAATACAATCGGGTACTTTTAGGCCATTCTACGGGTGTAGGAAAAACATTTTGTGCCCTTGGTATTGCTAGAGAGTTAGGCAAACGCATTGCGGTTATCTGTCCTCGTCCGATTACCACCGATTGGCATAGAGCCGCAAAGATGATGGGCGTTGAGGTATTTGAGATTTGCGGTTGGGAGTGGGCCAAAACTGGCAAAAGTCAGTTAGGCCGATGGACGGATGAAGAGAAGAAAGACTTCCGCTTCATGCTGCCTCCTGATGTCCTTCTTGTATTTGATGAGGTTCACAGGGGCAAAGGTGAAGCCACTCAAAACGCCTATCTAGTCAGGGATTCAGTGAATCAAAACATCTCTGCCATTGCCCTGTCTGCTACCATTGCAGATGATCCAACTAAGCTATGGGCGATTGGTCAGTTTTTAGGCTTACACCAAGGCGGTAAAGACTACTTCCGATTCCTCAGTCAGAACGGATGCAGGAAAACCCGCTTCGGAATGCAGTTCACAGGAGGCCATTCAGTCCTAAAGCAGTTGCATAGTCGTATCTACCCCGAAAAGGGTAATCGGCTTCGACATTCTGATCTTGGTGATGCGTTTCCAGAAACAATGATTAAGGCCAGAGCCTTCGACATGGACAACGCTCGAAAGATCGCTGGCGAATATGACGACCTCTGCAACCGAATCGAGGAGTTGCGGATGCAGGAAAACTTCTCGGCAAATGTTCTGGCAGAGCAAACCAGAGCAAGGCAGAGGATCGAAATGCTCAAAGCTCCCGCCGTAGCAGCAATGGCGCGTGACTTGATCGAAGAAGGCAACTCTGTCTTCATTGCAGTCAACTACACCGAAACCCGTGAATGGCTCATGGAAGAATTGAAGACAGATTGCGCCATATTCGGAGGACAGAACGACATTGACCGCCGAGGCAAGATTGATTCCTTCCAGAATGACAAGTCGAGAGTCATCATTGGAATTATACAAGCGTGCAGAGAAGGTCTAAACCTCCACGATCTGAACGGAAACTATGGTAGGGTTGCGTTAGTTATGCCTACTCCAAGCCCATTCGATTTGAAACAGGTCTTAGGCCGAGTGCATCGCGCTGGAGGCAAGTCTAAGTCAATTCAGTTCATCGTCTATGCAGCAGGCGTAGGTATCGAGGAGAATATCTGTTCCAAGTTAGACGGCAAACTCAAACAGATGGATTTGCTGGCAGATGGAGAGATTGATGCAACGATCTCCCTTGCTCCACCAGTAGCTAAATAATTCTAAAAAACAAATAGCCCACAGGGAATAAAATCCTTGTGGGCTTTTTTGTTGTTATCGGTTACGATACTTTATGTGATGATTCGGGATTCCTCCTTCTCCTTCTCTGGTTCATCAAACCGCTTACGGAACTGAGCATTCTGATAATACATGAATGCCAATTCTAGGTACCTGATGCACTCAAATCCTTCACCCTTGCGGGATTCTGATTTGATGACCATCATGCTTGCTGTATGCAACAGGCTTGCCATTGCATGGACTCGTTCGTTTAGTGTCTCGTCGCCGGACTTGATGAAAGTAAATGCTTCCATCACCGCCTTCGAGGTTTCGTTTTGTGGTGTTTGTTCTGACATAAATTAGTTTAGTTTAACGTCTATTGATTCAATTATTAGTGCCCATTTATCGTTGTCTGGAGATACTTCTTCGCTCATTATGACCTGGCTGATGCGTTTTAATATACAAGCCTCAACTTCTTCTTCAATGGGATTACTTCCGTCAACCTCACATTCAATTTCAATGTTTATTTTCATGCTTCCTCCCATTTTCCGATTGTCCTTAGAAATGCCTCTGCGCGTTGGGATGCGGTTGCTGTGGTTGTTTCAAATGTGCGACTTCCTTCTTCACAATTGCAACATATCAGTGCCAAGTGCCAGAGATATTCTCCTCGCTTTGTAAGTATCAGCACCTTCTCCGCTTCGTGCATGGCATTTAGGTTGTTGCAGTAGTCGGGTAACTCCGCGTAGGTTCTGCAACCGTCAGTAAGCGGCTTAAAACCGTGCGTTTTTCGTTCTTGGTCAATCTTCCACCCACACGCTTCCGCGATTGCGATATTGATTTGTTCGTTTGTCATTACGCTTCCTTTCCGAATTTCATCCACTCGTTTTCAGGCAAATCAAACCATGACTTGTTGAACTTGTCGAAATCGTTTAACAAATTGATTAAAATTTGATCTTCCTGCATTTCTTTTGGCATATTACGGAGAATTTGAATAAGTTCCTCAATTGAAATGTTAGTTTCTTCGTTTGTCATTACGCTTCCTTCCCGAATTTCATCCACTCTCCTTCGGCTGGATCGAACCATGACTTGTCGCCAAGGTCGATCAAGAGTTGGTGTTCTTGCACTTCTTGCGGCATTGAACGGAGGACTTCTGAGTTGGAGAAGTTACCGACATTGAGGAGCAAGAAGCGATGACCGGATGGCTTATCGTCTTTACCTTGCTCGTTACGCACTCGGTTCCTTACTTCAGTTGAAGATAGCTTCTCGTTCTTCGCTGCTTCAAGAAGTTCTTGCTGTTTTTTAGCGGAGTCTTCCCCGAAGTTAGCGTTTCCGATCTCTCGGTAAACTGTGAACGGAAGCATTGGATCGCGCTTTGCAGCAGGGAAGGCACGGCAGGCACGGGCGTAACCTGACACGGTTGGATAGGACTTTTTAAAGTTAGCACACAACTGATTGACCACATCGTCATGTCCTGCGTTCTCCAAAGCTACCACTGAGTCACCAATTATCCATTGTGCGCCGCTTTCGAGGGTCAGACCGAAGGCAAATGCTGCCACCCAGTCCTTCATCTCTACCTCTCCACGCGGAACGCACTGTGTCATTCCTGATCCAATATCGAACTTAGTGGTAAACGAAGATAACTCCAATCCCTGCTTGACGCTCTCCACAAGGGCGAGGGATTCGTTGACTGGTTCATCTTCGGTAAGTTCTACCTCTGCCTCTACTACTGGCAAGGCGAGGCGTTCTTCTGCCATTTCCTCAGCCATGTCCGAGTCAGCGGACATCTTCTCATACATCTCCAGCATTTCATCTGGTGCATCGTCGCCAAGGTATTCGTTCTTCTGCAACTTTGCCCATGCTTTCTTGATATGGGTTTCGGAAATGCTGATCCCCGGCCATTCGGCTTTGGCGAACTCGGCCATTTGATTGAGGTACTTGGAAAGAGGAACAATGATTCCCTCTTGAGTTGGGCTAAACAATTCTAATTCTGGTTTCTTTTTCATTTTGGTGTTATTTGGTTAGGTGTTCTGGGGAGAACAGAATCAATATGGAATGTCGTCGTTTTCTACTGGAGCGTCGAGGCTCAAGTCTGCCGCTGCTTTCTCTACGCACTTGGCAAAGGGAGTTGCGAATCCTTTGTCCAAGTAGTATTCATAGAGTTTAGTGAGGGCAGGCTTTCCGATCTCTGCCAGCTTCTTGCCCTTCTGAGAACCAGATGGGACGATAGCAGATGCCCAGTCTTCGGGATTAGTCTCTTCTTCGGTTGGCTCTTCCTTCTTAGGTGCTTCGACCTTCGATGAATAGTGAATACCTTTACGGTTAGCTTCGATGAAAACCGATGAGACATACGCCCGAAGAGTTTCTTCGTCTGTGACTTTACCAAGGTAAGCCATGCGAACCAAGGAGTCGATGTATTGGTGCATCTCCACGATTTGATCGAGCGCCTGCTCTGCATTATCGGTTACGATAACCTTGGGTGTTGATGAAACACGAGGAGGTTCTTCACTCACGCCATCGTATTCAACTTTCGCTGAAGCTGAAACCTTGATGACTTGGTTGTGAATCTGCTGGCCTTCTTTGTTCTTGTAGCTCTCCTCCTCAAAGGTAACTCCATTCATGCCGTGTTTTCCGCGAGTCGAGGACAAGGTTACTGTCCGACCCTTAGCAGATTCGGGCTGAGTGTTCTTCCAGAAGGTTAGCTTATAGGGTTTCCCATCCACTTCGATCTCACCATTTTGGATGGTGTATGGGCCATAGTTGCCTTCGTGTTGCTTCTCTGGGAAGAGTTTGGTGATCTTCCCTGTTACTTTCTTGATGATGTCTTTCGGCTCAAGGCCGTCTAGTTGGTTACTCATTTGATATTGTGCGTTATTTGCTATTGTTAATTTTTTTATTAGGTGTGAAGTTGTTGCCGATAAGATTATGATTATTAATGGATATACCCAATAATAAATTATATTATGTAGTCTAACTCTGATTCTATCAGGTAATTTCATTTACAAGTTTTCTTCGTTTACTTCCAGTTCTTTGATTTCTTTTGTTAATATCAAATGTATTTTCGTTTTCTAATTTTACTGCAATTAAGTCAGCTTTACGATTTTGAATCCTATCGGCGTTGTTATATTCTTCTCTGTTTTTGTAGATAATAATCATATTATTTGTTATTCTTTATAGGTTGTTTTGTAGTAGTTGCAGAAGGGTGCTACTGAGCAATAACGCTCGCAGCGAATATCCCCACCGCTTCGTTTCTCTATGCTGTGTTTCGCTCCATAGGTAGGTAGCAATCTTTCAGCTTCCTCCAAGGACTCGCACACTTTTGCCGCTCGTTTATTGCCATCTTTTTTAATGGCAAAAGTATCTGGTTTTGCCCAGCGTTCCTTTGGATCGCAGGCAGGTATGGTATCGTCTGGCATTGCTGCCGCCGCTTGGTGAAGTTTGATCCTCTCCGCTGCGTAACGGATGACTTCGCTATCATCCCATAAAGGAATGTCAACGATGTGAACCGCACACTGAGGATACTCTTTGTCAAACTCAGCCTTGCTCGCCTGCCAGTCCCGAAGGATAGCGACGATCTGGAGCTTCTTTGGTGAGTAGCCATACTCTCTCCATAACATGGCGTTGCAATTGAGTTGCATTACCCACTCATTTTTCTGTCCGAGTAGGAAAGAGAAGACAGATGTTACTTTGAAGTCAGAAAGGATTCCTTTCTCCACTTCGTAGAGGTCAGTCTGACCAGTCAGCGTCCATCCATTGATTTCTTTGTAAAGACGCTTCTCAGTCATCTCTTCTTCTCCTCCGGCAAGCTCAAGAACTTTATGCACTGACTGACCGAGTAATGCCCACACCCTATCGGCTGCGTCTTCTACGATAAAGTCAGAGTAGCGTTTCTTGAGTTGGTTGATCTTTGGTGGCCCGATGAGCGTAGTCACGCTGATGTCTGCTTTCCTCTGTCCCGCCATATACCCATCGTGAGCTAATGCCCGATACATGGGTGCGGGTAAATCGTGTCTATTCGTGATCGTCATTTGGTTCGTCCCAATAAGTAGGTCGGATGCCGTGATCCATATCTCTGTTAGCGCACTCGTAGAGAAAGTTTGCTTCTCTCTCTTCTTCTATTTCGGAAGACAGGTCGTAGGGTTCGTCTTCCCCGTCGTTACAAGCCAAGCTCATTTCTCATCCTCCCATTTTCCGATTGTCCTTAGAAATGCCTCTGCGCGCTCTCTGGCGGTTGCGTGGAAAATTCTGGTATGAAATCCAGTAATCTGGTGCAGATAATCAGCCATCTCACATAACTGCTGATCTCCTAATGTCATCGTCAACTGGTGGATCTCGTTGAGGTCGTTGCAGTAGTCGGGAATGACTTTAACTACATCGGAGGACGGCCATGAAAGTCGGCGTTGTTTTGCTGCTTTAGGCGTAAAGAAGCCAGTCTTCCATGCCTCTGGACGATCTTTGGGGCCGCGCGGGTTTTGAATTACATCTAATCCACACGCTTCTGCGATTGCGATGTTGATTTGTTCGTTTGTCATTTCTCAAAGCAGGCAGCAAGAAGTTCACTGACGCCTTTGAGGTGGTCGCCTTGCTCAACTACGGCTCGCGCGTTGGGTAGTTTACCCAATTCAAACTTGCCGTCTGCTGCTGCTGCTGATACCAAGCGGAGATAGATTTCCCTCTGCAAAGTTGGCGCGATAACTGCTGTTTCTACTGATTCTACTGATTCTTTTTTTACTGTTGGTGTGTCTTTCATAATTAGATTTTTTTCCATGTTGTTTCTTTTTTGTAACGAACTCCAGCAATCACCATTTCGGATACTTCATTTGGTAAAGTGCTGAAATTAAATTCTGGAACTTCAGGTTTTTTGGGGTAGCATAGGATTTCATAAGCATGTGGATTGCGATAGACCAGCGCATCGCCGCTGACCCGCGCATCGCCGCTGACTTGCGCATCGCCGCTGACTTGCGCATTGCCGCAGACCAACGCATTGCCACCGAGCTGTGCGCCGCCCCAGACCCGCGCATTGCCGCAGACCCGCGCATTGCCGTAGACCAACGCATTGCCACCGACCCAGCAATCACCTTCTTGACTCAGGTTACGCTCGCCTTCGACCCAGCCTCCAAGGTCGCCGGATTTGACATAGCCAAAATCTTTCAACGCTTGGATGCGGTAGAACATTATGCCCACGAGCTTTTTAGTTTTGTCTGTTAGTTTGTATTTCATAATTTTTGATTGTTGATGAGTTCACGGATTTCGAGTAGCATCTGTTTACGCATCGAATCGCGCATCGCCGCAGACCCACGAATAGCCGCTGACTTGCGCATCGCCGCTGACTTGCGCATTGCCGCAGACCAGCGCATCGCCGCTGAATTGCGCATAGCCGTAGACTTGCGCATCGCCGCTGAATTGCGCATCGCCGCTGACCCGCGCATCGCCGTAGACTTGCGCATCGCCACCGACCCGCGCATTGCCGTAGACCCGCGCATTGCCGCAGACCCGCGCATTGCCGCAGACCAGCGCATAGCCGTAGACTTGCGCATCGCCACCGACCCAGCAATCACCTTCTTGACTCAGGTTACGCTCGCCTTCGACCCAGCCGCCGTAACTGCCTGCTTGGACGTTGCCAAAGTCTTGAAGGGCTTGTATCAGGTAGAGCGTTACTTCGCCGTGCTTTTTAGTTTCTTCTGTTAGTTTGTATTTCATAATTTTGTGGACGGAGGTTGTGCCATTCACAAGCTCAATCTACACGCTCCGATTATCGTGTCAATAGATTTTTGTAATTTATTTTTATCGGTTACGATAACAGAAAACGCACCCCGAATTTCTCCGAGGTGCGTTCACCTAATGAATAACACATACACAAACCAGCGAAGTTTGCAGAGGCAATCTACATCAGCTTCGGCGGGTGTCAAGGCTTTTTCGCAGCAACCCTAACTTTGTTCTCCGCGATGTCCCTTGCACGATTACCGATTCGCTCAACAACTTTAGTGTAAGCCTCCGGTTTCATCGCAAAAAGCTTCTCGTAATTCTTCTTCATGGACTTCGTGAGAACCGCGCCATATTCCTTCGCAAACATCTCGTATTCTTTATTGGTTGGTTGCCTATCGAGCCTTTGTGCAAGCTGATTCCGAGTCGGTATGCTTGGCCCACCGCCCTGCTTCAAGACTAACTCATGGAGATTCACCGAATCTCTGTCAGTTGGGATGTCAAAAACAATCGGAACTCCGAGCTTGAATATTTTGTCAGCAGCATCGTTTGCCATCGCTGGTTCACCAAAAGCATTCAAGGATTTTGGTGCTACAGTAGGCCCGATGAATGGGACGTTAGCCCACAATGCGCCTTCCAATGTCCGTCTATCTACTGGTTCGTTTAGAAAGTTCGATAGGTTACTTGCAAGGCTTGATCCCAGAACAGGGATGATGGTCTTTGCGGGGAATGCGAGGCTCTTTGCCAAGCTCTCCACTCCGCGATCTCCATAGGCTTCAAATAGAGGTTTAGCTGCGAAGGCATACGGGCCGCGACGAAGGGACGCACTCAATACATTCCCTGCCACGATAGCCGCATCCTGCATCTGGAGCGGAGTGTTGGTTGTCCGTCCCTGTTTCCTGCGGATGTGCCAGTCATCTACCGCACCAAGCATCATGGCAGGCCAAGCGAAGACTTCAAATCCCCTCATGGTATTCAGAGTAAATTTGGTTTTGCCGAATTGAACCCTCACAGTGTTCGGCCTATTATTCTTCACCCAAGAATCGTAATACTGCGGGTCTTCACTACGGAGAGGGCCGTTGCCAGTCACCACAATTTTGAATGGCTTCTCGTCATCTTCATCATCAGTTGAAGCTGACATCGCCGCACCGAATGCAAGCATGACCAAACTACCAGCGATAGTCTCAGTCAACCTTTGGCGGCGTTGGAGGTCGTTGCCTAAACTCTGGGCATACGGAGATGTTTTACCCATCTTCTTTGCAATGGAATCGTATGCAAAGCGGACTGCTCCATACGGAGAGAACCATGCTGTCTCTCTCAGAACGCGAGCGGGAACGATTGCGAATCCGTAGATAATCCTGCTGAAAATTTTGATGAACTGACTATCCTGCCTATTCGCGGCGTTAGCCATCGTCTCAAGTAGCCAAATAGCAGGGAAGGATGTCACGCCATTATCTCGGATGTCAGTTTCCTCTTCACGGAATGCGTCGAGTGATTGCCTGTTTCTACCTACCGCTGACATAGCATCGTTGAGCGCGGCATCCATCACTTGTTGAGCGGGGAGCTTTGCGTCAGTCAAGGCTTGTCTCCATGCGGAGATGAAGAACTCATCTGCAAGAACTGCTGCTTTATTTTTATCGGTTCCGATAGCGATCTGGTCGTTGTAGAAGTTTCGCTTTTCTTCCATCATGGCATTGAGCATCTTCGCCCCGTCCTTGCTGGACATTCCCTTTGCCTGCATCGCGGCCAAGGCATACTTGGATACCGATTGGTTCTGAAGAGAAGCGATAGCTCCGTAGTCAAGAGCATTCAAGACGCGACGAACATAATCCATCATACCGATCATCATGTTCTTTACCCCGTCTGCCCTATCGCGGGAAGTCTTGCCATTGTTGAATTGATCTACGCCTTTCTTGTAGAGCTTCAAAAGTCCCTCATCATTCACCAAGTATTCGACGTTAGAATAAACTGTGACGTTGTTCTTGAAAGAGAAAGCAACTGTGTTTGCCCATGACTTGATTGAGTCAATAAAGGTAGTCAATGAAGCCGTGATTTGTTCTGGTCTTGCTGTTACCACACCATTTAGAGCTTGGGTAAGCGCATTCTTCACCGCTATACCAGCAGGCGAGAAGATGTTCACAGTCACAGTAGGGATACCACTCAATGCTTGTGCATCGTAGTATTGCCCGATGACATCCCTTGCTCTGATTGGTAGTTTGGCTTTAGAAATTACATCTTGGATTGCTTTGTGCGCTTCGGCTTTTGTTGCGTCAGCGGACTTAGGATCAGCAAGGATCGCGTCATACTTGAGAAGAACTTTGTATTGCTCTGGAGTAAACCCAGTCCATCCATTCAATGCCGCCATGTCGCTCAATACATTCCTTGCTGGGTCTAATGCTCCAGCACGGAGGGCTTGCAATACCTTCTGGAATGCTCTGCGGCTTCTGGTATCTCCAGTTTTCCAAGGTGCGGTCTTACTGATAGCATCTGTGAATGCCTGCTCCTGCGCCATCGTGAAGCGTTTCTGGAGCGAGATGTCCATCAACTTAGCAATCCTTTCAGACTGGGCAACATTCAATCCTGCTCTACGGAGGTAGTCACGCATGACCTCATACCTCCAGTTAGGATTCTGTTGATCTTCCAGCGGAGTTTCTTTGATTGCTTTAACGATCTCCGAGATTGGCCCTTTCTCAATAGCTTTATTGATGGAGGACAGTTCTCTTGAAAGGCTATTGATCTCATGCTGTCTCCAAACAATATCTGCCAGTGTTTCTGCTGCGGTTAGCTCTACGCCAGCTTCTTGTAGCTTGGCAACCAACATGGATTTCCAAGGAGCTTTGCGCCCCATGTCTGGCTTTTGTTTCAAGTCAGTGGATACGATAGCACGGACATCGTTTGCGGTCTGCCTTGCTGCCGCTGGATCGAATGAAGGCGTGTCAGACTGAATCTTGGCGAGCTTTTCAATCTCAGCGTCAGCTTGTTTTTGAACCTTCTTGTATTCTGTATCAAGTTCTTCCTCCTCAGTCTTGCGCTGCTGAGTCTTCTTCTCGGTAGCTTTAGTGAACTCTTCGTTGATCTTACCAACCAAATCAGTCCCAGTTCTGCCGCCAACCGATTCAAGCTCATCAGTCAACTCTTGCTCGGTTACTTGTGGAGTCTTCTCTACCGCTGCATAGGCATCCTTGATGGATTTGATTTGTTCCTTAGTTGGGTTAGGCCCGTAGATGAACTCTGCTACATAGTTAGTGTAGGCATCCTGCTCGGCGCGGCCCATCATACTGAATCGAGCTTTCAACTCTGCCCTTGCTGCGAGCGTTCTACCCGCATCACTCGCTCCAATCATTGCAGTAGGTAGCCTGTTGATGTTTGCCATCATTATACCAAGCATCTTGCTATCACCTTCTGCCGCGAGTCTGATTGAATACTCAAACAAATCATTCACAAACAACGCTGCACCCATACTAATCTCACTTGCTGCGCCCGACTTATCTACCAATCTACCAATGTCATTAAGTTCTTCGGCGTATGCCAATGCTTCTTTCCTATTTCCAGCCAGCTTCCCTAATGCGCGGAATGCTTCGGTAGTATTCTTCTCGGTTACTTTTGTAGGATCGAATTGCTTGCGGAGTAAATCTTTTGTTCTGGCGATGATAGCCTCTTGAGTTTCCACTTCCTCTCCCGCCTCTACACTCATTATTGTGGTGCGGCGAGTGGTTTTAGATGGTTTCTCACGACCTGTTGGTGCGGGTTCTACCGCTGACTTCTCTTCTACTTTTGCTTCCTCTGCTGGCTTTTCTGCGGATTTAGTTTTCTCGCCTATCTTACCCTTACCTACATTCACCGCACCAATCTCACCCTTTTTCGGAAGATACCCCATCAGTTCATTGAACTTCGCTGGCGCACCACTCACTGCTTGCCATACTTCCCCAAGAAATTCTCTGACCGCATCACCGAATTGCTGGATCATCTGTTTAGCCCAAGTGCCAAACTCCATGCCAGCCTCGTAGATGTTCTGTCCTGCTTGGATGAAGTCTTCTTTGGTAGGGATTAGAACGCCGCCTTTTTCTCCGAGTTTTGGTTTACCTGCGGGTTGTGCGGCTGAAAGACTTTTAACTTTTGCAACTAATTCATCAGGTGCAATTCCAGATCGAGCAACGCCATCCAAATCCATGAAAATATAACCAACTTTCCCATCCCCTTTTGGATATGCGTATCCTTGAAAATCTTCATCAACTACTGCGCCAACTGGAAGTTGAGCTGGATCAACAAAATAGTTATCTGGAGTTTCAATAAAACCTTGTGTTACACCAGAACTGCTTGGAGTTCCATTGCGATATGCACTTTTTTGATAATCATTTAGTGAATCAAATGATGGGAAACCTATGTCAGTTCTATCAAATCCCGCTGGCTCCGTTATCGTTTCCGATACTGCGGGGGTTGGTTGGTAGACATACAACTCGCCTTGCTTGACATAGCCTTCTGGGAGGGTGATGCCGTAGGTGTCAACAGCGGATGCGGAAACTGGTCTGCGTCCTCCGTAGGACATGGTAGAAGCCGCAATCGTTGCTTTTTGGTTTTGGTTAAATACCCATTTCCCCCTTGTGGTTTGCGAGACAGAATAAGCGGTGGTCTTATTTAGCCCAAAACTTGCCAGCAACGCTTTTTCGGAGGGGGATTCCCCGCGAGCCAAAAACTGCGCCATAGCTGCTTCTGCTTTTTTCCTAGAAGCATAAATTTCACCGTCCGCGCTTTGCTTTTGGACTTTCGCTGCATCATATTCCTCCGGCGTCATCTGCTCTGGCTTGGTCACATCACGCTGGATAAGCGCAACCTCTGGCGCGGGAGCTTCTGCTGGTGCAGCAGAGGGAGCGGGGGCGGTCGCTTTCGCGGCCTCGGCAGCTGGTGTAGCTGCTCCAACTGGTTGTTCAGTTACCCCCGCTTTGAAAATATATTTACCACCTTCTTTAACATAACCTTTTGGTGGTTTAGTTTTTGAAACTTTTGCGCTCATTGCTGGCGCATTTGGGTCACGCAATGTTACTGGCTCAATCCTTACTCCTCCAACTGGGGCTTTGATATTGCCATCTCTGCCTCTACCTTTTTTTGGTTTCCAAGAATATGCAAACCCAGAATCGGATACATACAATTCCGCGTTTCCAGTCGGTGTTTCAATTATATCCCCTTCTCGGAATCCTTGTTTTTCTAAATGATTTGTGAGTGATTCGTTTGTTATCTTTGAAGCCTTGAATACCCTTACATCCTTTGGGTCGCGTTGCGTATATCCCAAGTCGGCGGCTTCTTCTATTGTTACTTCTGCTGGTGCAGCTTGCTCGGTGACTGGTGCGGGAGTGGAAAGTTTTAATTCTACAAGCGCATCTTGAATGTCGTCTGGATGCGTGTTTGTTATTATCTTTTCTTGAAGTTTAATATCTGAAACACCTTGTCTTTTAACTCCAACTCTTGATGCAAGTAAGTCTAACGATTCAGTTTCTTGAGATTCAATGATTAGTTTTTGATATGCAGATAGATCATCCCATCTTTTAGATTCTTCTGGAGTTGGAATTGAAGAAACATTTTTTACCTTTGGAGGAACGACAACTTCTGGCGCGGCCTCTGCGATGGTTGGCGCAACCTCTGGCGCGGGAGCTTCTGCTGGTGCAGCTTGCTCGGTGACTGGTGCGGGAGAAATGTTTCTGCCAACTTGCTTGCCTTGCTGCATCGCCATGATGTCTTCGGTTGGATAACCAAAAATCGTAGATTTATTTCTCTCTTCAAGATAGGCTTTAGATTCCTCAACCGACATCCCGCTTGGCTTGGAAATGGGAACCTCTTTGACAACTGGTGCAGTTTCAGCTATTGGAGTTATTTCTTTTCCAACAGAATCAAGGATTACATTTTGTGCCGTTTCAATGTCTGGCAAACCAATCTGAATATCTTCCTTCTTTCCGTTTACAATTCTTTCTGCTCTGAATGTGCCATTAGAAGATTGCTGGACGGAATACCTTGTATCTCCATCGTAAGCAACTCCAGACATTTCAAGTTCATCTTTAAATTCTTGGCTTACTACTGGCTCAACTGGTGGCGTGACTACTTGCTCTACTGGCGCTTTAGTCCTCACAACTGGAATAGGCGTGACTCCCGGTATCACTTCTTTCCCCACCATAGACACAGGCGGTTCTTCGGTAACTATTGGCTTGGCAGGCGCGGCCTCCGTAGGTTGAACTGTCAACGATTGCTTGACAGTTGGCTCTGCGGGCGCGGCTTCTGGAGTGGTAATTGCTTTCGCCAATGCTGCCTGCTGTTCTTCTATTGTGGTTATCGGTTCCGATAAAAATTCTTCTCCAAGGGATTGCTTTAGTCCTGTAGCTTTCTTTTGCTCCTCGGATATTCGCATCCGCAATTGCTGCGCTTTTGGGTCAGTAGGCTCCAGCGTGTCTAACTCTTGCCTTAAAGAATCAATCGCGTTCTCGGATTGGTTAAGATCGTTGATAACCTTTTTGGTTGTAGAGTCAGTAGCGGAAAGTGATCTGGCTTCTCTATCTGCTGAACGATTGATGTCTTGTTCAGCTTTCTCTTCCGCTGAAAGAAATTCAACTCCCTTCAACCCGCCACCAATAACACCGCCTGCCACCGCGCCCATAGTAGCTACTTGCGGAACATTCTGAAAGGTAGGAACATCCTTACCCTCTCTTTGTAGGGCGATGTTCTGTGATATTTGTTCTGCTGCCTCTTGAGTTCCCTCGGTCAAAGCCTCTACACCTCCAGCAGAAGCACCTTGCTTCAAGAACTCTCCAAGTGTTTTCTTTGTTACATCTTTTCCTCTACCAGTAAGAATGCGTGTTGCTATTCTCTCTGCTCCAGTTGATGCGGCCAATGCTCCAATTCCAGCGTTAGCAAGAATCAAATCTAAGTTCTTACCACCATAGGATTGAGCTTCTGTAGCAGCACGATCAGCTTCAACTTCGTCAAGACCTTGCTCGCGGGAGTAGTCTCTGACTGATTGGTAGATGTCGCCTTTAATCGAGCCTGCCGCTTGAGCCGCGCCAATAGTAGCCTGCGCTCCAATTTGAACCGGTATTGATGCGCCTCCAGTCAATATGCCAGCAGCTAAAGACGGAAGCATATACCCCGCCATCTCTGGCCCAAGCGTCTCTGGAGATACAGCTACAGCTTTAAGACCAGCCATAACTTTATTGCCCAAACCTTTTCCTTCTGCCTCTTGGAACAAACGAGAAATTTCTTCTTTGTCTTGCTTCGCTTGAGCCGTAGTAAATTGGTCAATGTAGTCCTCTACTCCAGCAATCTCTTTAGACACCTTGTTATTTGCGCCAAATAGATCAGTAAACATCCTTACCGATCCAACTGCTGATTTCGCAAATGCACTGCCAGCCCTGCCAACTCCAGCTTCTAATTCTTCTGCTGCTGTTTGAAGTGTATCACCAATAGAAGTGCCTACTGGTTTTTCTATTCCGAGATATGAATCAGGATCAAATGACGTTTCTTTAACGCCACCCCCTTCAGCAAGATAAGCGTCTGGATCAAAGGCCATGTAATTAAATTCCTAATCTTTGTTTGATTTGGTTTGCGCGAGGATCATTTGAATTCGCGTTAGCCCAGTCTAATGCTTGTTGATCCTTTGGCGAGAGTTTTTTTGCCGTTGCTGTTTTAGGTTGTGCGGCAGTCTTCAAGCGAATAAACTTAGCATTGTGAACATTCGCAGCACCAGTTTGTGATCGTAATACTTTAATTTGATCTGCGGTAACTTGTGGAACTTCAATTTTAGTTTCTGGTTTTCCTCTAACTGAAAGTTCAACCATATTTTCCCCGCTTAATTCTCCCTTGCCTAATGGTAAAACATCAATAGCCAAAGCGTCATTTCCTGCTTGAGAAAGAAGATCACGAAGTTGCGGGTTTGAACTTACTTCAATCGAAGCATTCTGCCAATCTTGCAACCATCCAAGCGCAGCCTTAGCTTTTGGATCATTCTCAACTTCTGGTCTAAGGCTATAACTCTTTACTCCAGTTGAAGGATTAACATTTATACTTCCAACAATATATTGTTTGTATGCTTCTGGAATCTCAATAGCTCCAGCAAGACCCGGAACTCCAATGCCTGCTTCTGAAGAAATCTCAATAAGACCTCTTCCTTTTGTTGGCTTATAGTTTGTCAGCATTTCTTTATTTGGGAAAAGAATGGAGTTGTTATCCATCTCTGCTTTTTGTTTTTCAAATGGCAATGCCGCAAACTTATCTTCAAATTTAATGAACTTTTCAAGAACATTCTTAGGTGGGGGTGCTGATTGAAGATCAGGAAAAAGTGCGTTCTCTGGATTTGCGGGGTTAAGTGGGCCGCGAGCAAGGGGTGCTGGAGGATTATCTGCGGGTAACTTGGCCGCTGCTGCCGCATCAATTTCATCCCTTGTTTGTGGAATTCCAGTTGGTGTAACTGCTGGCAATCCTGCTGCCGTTGCTTGAGTGGTAATTGATTTTGGTGTCATCCCCATGCCTCGTTGAGTTTGGATACCCTCTGTAGGAATTCGCAATCCGGGCAATCTACCTGCAACTACAGGGTTAACTCCCTCTGGATTTACTGTCTCATCAACTTCAACAACTCCACCATCACCACCATTCATGGTGTCTAAAATAGTTTGCGGGTCAAAAACATTATTTGTAGTTTTTGCAGCATAACGATCTTTATATGCCTGAATCTGACTCTGCCTCAAGAAGTCATCCGCTGCAATTTGATTCATCTTTATTCCAGCTTCCAATGCTGGCATCATAAACGGATTCCTCGCAACTGATGGGTCAGTCAAGAACGGCATCAGCTTCGCATACGCTTCCCCAGTCTTCCCTGATCCAGCAAGACTCATCGACTCCTGCATACTCTGCTGCAAGAATGGTAGCATCTCCTGCGCTTGTTTCTGCTGCTCGCGTTGAGCTAAGGCTTGTCCTACATTCTGACCAAGTTTAGCCAAAGAATCTCCAACCCATGCGGTAGAATCCGATGCGCGATTGGTTCCTGTCATTATGAGTTCTGCGATAGACATAGTGATAAATTTTTATGTTGGAAGCGCAAATGGCCTGTCGCTCATTGATCCTGTTGCTGGACTACCGCCTAGATAAGTCCCGCCTGATGCTCGCGGCGTATTATACAATGGATATGATCCATAAGGATTATTTGCATACCCGCCCATTCCACCACCCAAGCCTTGTTGTGCTGCTGATGCGTAGCTCATTCCACTTAATCCACCATAAGCAGCCCGCCCAATGTCAGAGACACCTTGGCCGACTGCTTGCTGTGCGGCGTAACTTGCGGCTGCATTCTCTCTTTTCACATTGTAGATATTCTGCGCCTGCCCAGTCAATGCACCAAAGTTCCCTTGGTTAATCTGAGAGATAAGACCTTGTTGCTCCATAGCATTTTGTATGCCATATTGTTTTACTTGGATGTCTTGCCCTCTTCCTTGCAATCCTATCCCCATCATTTGCGGAACGTTTTGGGTGAATGCACCAGCTAATTGCTGCCAACTTTGGGCTGTGTTTTGCAGTCCTCGGAAGCCTTCTGAAAGTCCAATGCTTGATGCCGCCAATCCCCTTTGCTGTTCGTTTACTCCGGGTGCTAATTGCATTCCAGCAATAATCCTTGCTTCGGAAGATTGTCTTAGTTGGTCAGCAAGTCCAGCCTGCGCTGTTTGAAATCCACCAGTCCTACCTGCCGTTGCTGGATTAAACCCTGCCCCTGACCTTTCAGCAATCGTTCGGTTGATTTGCTCTTGTTGAACTGGAGTGAGTTCACCCCTCAACATACTTCCAACCACTCCTCGTTGCTGGTCAATCAACCCTTGGTTAGCTTGGAGGTTTTGATATTGCTGATTGAGATTATTTTCCCATTGCCCAATCGACTGCATTACTTGTCCTCTTGCTTGAGCGGAACCCGGAACAATGTTCTCGATTTGCTTTAAAGTATTTGCGGTAATTCTATTCGCCGCATTTATTGAATCAGTAGTCGCGTTTTGAAGATTAAATTCTGGAACCTTTAAGTTAGGATCAATCTTTGCTATGGCCTGCTTAACTTGATTCTGCTGGTCAATGAATTGACTTGTAGCTTTTGTAAGTTGCTTTTGATAACCCTTCCCCGCTTTACCTTGTGCTTTATTTGCCCTATCCGCTGCTGACATTGAGATAGCTGCTGATGCCCCTGCCGCTGCAACTCCTACAACTCCTGCCGCAATAGCGAATGCTGCACTCATATTTTTCCTCCTATAATTTTCATTTGATTAAGTCAGTTCTATTGTGCCGCCACTTCTGCACCATTGGGTCTTCCTTGGCGATGTGCGGATTAAAATCTCTGGAAGTGATGCTGTCAATGATTTCATCTGGATCAGTTAAATCTGTAACATGGCAGGTAGTCCAGATTGTGTCTTTGTGAGTAGCGAGCAAACGCCTTGTTCCTGCTTCTGTGATGCCCGTGTAGCCCGTTTTATAGCGGTGGGCAGGGATGCCATGATACCAGACAGTCACGTCGCCTTTCATCACGAAAAATGGATGCGTAGTCAGATGGAGCAAGGTTGTCAGAATAGTATTTTTCGGCATGAAGATTTCCCGAATATACATCCCCGGAGTAAATCTATGAATCAATGGGCATTCCCGTGGAGGTAACTTCAGAATCTCCAAGTCCATCAAGTTTAGCTCATAGTCTGGATCACCATATCCAACTACCTTTCTTGCATCAATCTTGTCTGGAATTGTCAGTGTCATCTCGAAAGGAAATAATCGTTGGGTGAAGGCGACAATAAATCAGACCCGATCAAGTTATCTGCCCTACTATAGTTTGCAAATCGGATTGGAGCGGCAGTTGGAATCTCAATACCTACCATTTCCTTTTCTTGTTCTTGCACAGCTAATGCTAAATTAGCCAAGAACTCCTGTGCTTTTCGGTTCTCTCTGGAGTTTAATGCAAGAATTGCATAAATCATCGCATCAGGAATAAACTCAACTAATTCCTTTGGATCGGTGAGATCAAAGTATTTCTTCGATGCGTAGAGTGTGATACACTCGCAAGTCTTCGGAGCTTTGAACCTACGGAATGTAGGATTGCTATCGTTGGGTTGATAGATTGCTATCAGCGTTCTTGCCTGCAACTCCATGTCGTAAGCATATACACGAATCCTACCTTTTGTTACTGGTTTTGATACTGAGCGAACCCCCTTGATTAACAGGTCAGTTTTGGAGAGGTTGGGACTCTGCGCAGCAAACAAGTTGACTTTGTGGTAGGTGTCGTATTGATCCTGCACTTCAAACATCAACTCTGTCCCTGCATCTTCTATGTCTTCCGCAATGATTCCCAACTGGTATGGGTGCGCTGTGTAATCGCGGAACAATACATGAAGACCACCGACTTCAGTAATTAACCTATGGCATGAATGGTCTGCTTTCAAGGCGAAAGCGTTAGTCGCATTAAACCACTCGTCAGCAAGAGACGCAGAATCATCCCCGATCCAAGCAAGTTTGATTTGCTCGTAGCGGTTAGGCAGCGCGAAGCAATTGTTCACGCAGCAAATCTGGACATACTCTTCTTGAGAAGTCCAAGCTCGTTTATTCCATAGTAGTCGTCTTGCTTGGTTTACTGCTTTGACTCCGCGCTCGTATGAACAAGTGCCAGAGTCGCCGACAAACCCCTTCACAAGCTCTACCATCTCTTCGAGGGTATCGCCCATAGATTATCGTTACCGATAATTATTTCTGGTAGCCTTGCTTGGGAGTGCCAGCAGTCGTATAGACGCTTGGCTTTTTCGAGCCAAGGTTAGGCTTGTTCCCCATGGTTTCACGGATCATTCCGCGAGTTGGCGAGCCGCCGCTTACGAGTTTAGGATCAGTTCCTTTTAGTGGTGTCATATTTTTGTTTGGTTGGTTGTTATGCTGAGTGGATTGCTACCCAATCCAATGTTGTTATTGTGGCCACATTGCTATCAATGATAGCTGTGAAACCAGAAATAGTTTGCGATCCAGTTTGGACTGCAAAAATTGGTGCTGAAGGTGTGCCAAAGGTAGTGGTAACAGGTGTGAATGCTACAGTATAATTAGTACTTGGCATAGCAGTTGAAAAGGTAACTGAAATAGTTTGATCGGCAGTAGTAAGGCCAGTGATCGTGCCTTGCCTTACTTGTGTAGTAGTAAGAACATCAACTTGATTCTGCAAGTTCAACAGATAATCATTGATTGTTTGAATCTGCTGTGTAGTGACATCTGCTAGTCCGGGGATATTCACAGTTCCACTCGCCAAAACAGTGTCAGTAAATTGCTGGAATATCTGAGTCCAGTTTCCAGTTGGGCAGAAGTCGTCTGGAACAGATGGAAAAATAAGTGCGGGTGATGAATCTTGATTGTCCATTACAATTTAATTAACGATATTGTATTCCCAATATTTTTCTTGGCAACACAAAAATGGTTCGCATTCTTGATTTTCTTCTGGGCAGTCACCAACTGGGGAATCATCGTTGTTTTTAATGTTCGCCATCAACCTTACTCGGTCAACTGTAGCTGCACCAATCAGATTGATTTTAATCTGAAACTCACTGCCCTCTACTGATGGGATACCCGCCAAGTCATTGCACTCACTTGGGTCTGGAGTGTTAAACTTGTAGCGTTTGTAGCGATTACCACCCCGCTGCGGGACACATTCAGTCACCACCGGAGAACATGGATTGCAGCCAAAAGTAGTAGGCACTTTAAGTTCCGACCAGCAAGGATTACTATCTGCGCGAAACTCAACGGAGCTTTCGACCTCTCCCTTAATCTCACTCATCCACATTTCTCCGCCAGTAATTTTTTTGCGGAGGAACTTGTTTGTTGCTCCGCTTCGGTTGAAATCATACCTGCCAGTAGTGAAGCAGGATTCAATCTGCCTTGTTCCGTCTGGGCCAAAGTCATCAGTTTGTTCTGATGTCATTTCATACAAACGATTCCTGTTGTCTTTATCAAATGAGAAAGCAAACCCACGTTTCTGTCCAGCTATCAACGCCGATAACATTTGAGTTGGTCGAATGCCAGTCCATAGCCCGTTCCAACGGAAAGAAAGTTGCGCGTCTGGTGATGGGCTTGCAGATTGATCTAAGTCCAACGCAATAATCCCGCGATGGTATCTATGCAAGCCCGGAGCTGATGTTCTTTTAATCTCAGGCGCAACTGTGCTTAATAGATAGTTGTCAAAAAACATGGTTGATGCAAATTGTCTAAGCCAAGGCGTGTCGCGCTCAACCCATTTGTTTACTTCCCGTGAAAGTTTACGAAGTGAGAAGTATCTATTAAACTCAGATTGAGTATTTGAATAAAACGCCCAACCATCGTGTGACCTAAACCAAAGCTCAGAGTTTACCAATCCCAAGTATGGACTTGTGCATCCGCGCCCAAGTAATGAGATGCGTTGGATGTTAGTTGTGTTCCATTGCGCTCTTGGGATTGATACATCCATTGCGAACGCTCCGTTGCCAGTTAAGACTACAAGCTGACCTTGGCCGCGAAGGTTCAGCCCAAGCTCTGGCATTACTTTCATGCCAGTTATGTTTCCCATCATGCTTGGAGTAGAAAACGCCCCTCCCAATTCCCAGTAAGTTATCTCAGTGAATCTACGAGTGTTGGTAGTATCAGTAAATCCAGCACCAAAAATAATATCTGATGCGTAGATTTGGTTGAATCTATCCGAAACAAAAACTCGGCCAAACGCATACTCCATGATCGTGCCAATCGGCATTTCTCGATTGAATGGATTTAGCCTTACTGCGTTTGTATTAAGATCGCCATTCCATGCAATCGGGTTTTGGTATCCGTTCTGGATGTATAGTTGATCTTCAGCCTGCACGAAAAAGGTGTGCATCAAACTTCCATCATTCCATGTCCACCCATCCGCGACTGGGAGTTTGTATGCGTAAGCAACATTGTTTACCATCTTCAGAAAGTAAATAACCCCCGCGACTGATATTACTATTCCATCAGCAGATTCGTATGTTGTCCTCCGATATGGATACGCGCCTTGGAAGTTGCCAGTCTGAATATCGTTTACGATAGTTTCTGATTGTCCAGTTCCCGCTACGATATTGATATTCCTGATACTTGGGCGAGTGCGGTTGATACCACCTCGGAAGGTTCGGTTCACCGATTCGGCTACATACATCTCAGGCAAATACGATGGATGCGTTGCAGCGTCTTGTGCTATAACACTTGTGAACCCATCAAAGACTGAACCTTCTGCTGGCATTATGTTTTGATAATGTAGTTCATCGCCACGTTTTGTGGGCGAGTTTCTGTTTGTCCATCAGATGCTATTACATGAGTATGAGCGACATTTGGCCCACCAGTTGTTCCAGAGTATGCGTGTGTATGGCGAGTGTTTGCGCCAGTTGTGCTTGTTGCGCCAAATGAAACGCCAGTGGGACTGCTGCCATTGCCACGAGTATTGGTAAATCCAGTGACAGTATAATCATGGAAGTGATCTGGTGAATCAACTCCAGTGGTTCCACTAAATGAATGTGTATGACCTACTGACTCTGTTCCTGTATTACCACTGTGATTATGAGATTTAAATGCGTCTGCTTGAGTGGTTCCAAATACACGGAGAGGGTCAATTCCTCTTCCATTGTCAAACCCACGAACAAACATTCCGCGAAGATCAGGCACAGCAAAGTTTGTTAGTCCATCTCCAGCACCATAGGTAATCCCAATAACAGAAAACAAATTAGGTTGTGGTGATGGATCAAGTGCCGCTCTACCATACAATGAACCATTGCAAAGAAGCCATCCAGAAGGCGCGGAGTTTGCAGCATATGGAACAATAGCTCCAGTTGGGATACCACCGGGAATCGTTGAGTTGAATTGGATGCCTCCACTCAATACCTGCAAGAAGTCTCCATTTACTCCGCTCGCAAGCGAAAATGAACTGCCAGTTTTTACAATAACTCCATCGCCTACTGGAAGCAGTGAGGCCAAATTACCGATCTTCCATTGAGTGCCATCCCAATAAGCCAAGAAGTTATCTCCCGTATCAGTAGGTTGCCATTGCCTAACAGTCCCATCCGCTAAAAGAACCATGATCTTAGGCGCAACATTGACTGCGTTAAGTTGCAGACTTGGTAACTTGATTGGTGCTGTCAGTGATCCACTCTTCCAAGCGACATCGTTGTTTTGGTCATACTGAAGCAAAGAAATTTCAGTTGGTTCCACCAATACCTTTTGGCAAGATGCGTTATCTTCTACTACAAGTTTGCGTCCGTCTGTAGTTGTTTCAAGTCCTTCACAGAATAAAGGAAACTCTGTGTCGCAAGGTGGGCAGTTTGTGCAGTCGCTCATGATGTTACGGATTTAATGATTGAAAAATTGATTACTGGTTGATCTATAGCAATTCCAAGAATTGATACAAGGTTGATTGTAAATGATGTTCCTGCAACTATTTTGCCCGGAACAATTATATATGTATTGGAACCACCAGAATATGATAAAGCAATAGTATCTGTTAATCCAATTGTAGTATTATTTACAGTAAATGAAACCCATGTATTCAATACAGGTGCAGCACTAACCAAGGTTATTGACCCGCAAATTTTGTTGATGGTTACTGGAGTTGTTCTTGAAGTTATCTGAGTGACAGTTCCTCCTGCACCAGTTGCGTATCCAACACCTGCTGATGGATCAGTGCTAACAATCCCGCCGACAACTTGAAGTTTTGCTGCTGGAGTTGGAGTTCCAATTCCTACGTTTCCTGCGCTTGTTACACGCATCTGTTCAGTATTGTTTGATTTTATGATGAGCGGATGCGCTGAAGATGTTCCTACTTCAGCCTGCGCGTTTTGTTCTGCGGTAAGATCGACCGATACTCCACCCTGAGTTGCGATATATGAAGATGATGCCGCTCCAGATGTATTGGTGTTATTGACCCTTACAGCAGTTTGCGCTGCCTGAGATTGAGATACGTCTAACTTTACTGCTGGAGAGTTAGTTCCGATACCCACACTTCCATTTGTGTTTGATTGGAGGTTCACGCTCGTTCCATCAATCTGAAGGATAGCTGAGTTAGTAAAAATCCTTGGTGTAGTTCCTGCGGCTTGGATACGAAGATCGTAGTCATCCGAGTTTGGATTTTTCAAATCCATGTAAACATTTCCTGTCCCGCCAACCTCAATACGAGTGTCGCCACTTGGGTTGTTCAAAAGCAACTCAGTTCCGCTAATAGAGGAAAATGCTACACCGCCAGTTGAATCTCTTTTAACAATTGTATTCGGAGTATTTGTGCTTACAGCTTGAGTGAACTTGATAAACCCATCCGTAACTATCGGAATACTACCCTCTGTTCCTACAAGACGCTTTTGGCAGAACAATGAATCCTCAACTACAAATGCTTTTGCTGTGCTTGTTGTTTCAAGCGGTTCACAAAATAATGGATAGTCTATTTCGCAAGGAGGCGCGGGAGTGCATGGAGTCATAAGGCTTTTAGTTTATTATAGTGCTTGCCAAGCTGTTCCATTCCACACAAACATAGCGTTCGATGTGGTATTGAAATACAATGCTCCAACAATTAAAGCATTACCAGAATTATCCAGTGTTGGTGCGGTTGCTTTTGCGCCCAAGTAAACAGTGTTGAATTGAGTAACTTGATCTGCTGCATATTGAGCTATGCGAGCATAGTATGCTGCGCGTTCGGCAATTGCATTCATCGCGTCCTCACTTGGGCCGCACGGGTTACATTTAGAACTTCTGGAATTTGAACAGCTCATAATATCGTTTACGATAATTTAATCAAGAAAACTTGCGTTGACAAGTGTTAAATTAGGATGCGCCCATTTTAACCAAGCGTTGGCTATGTCGTTTGGATCATCATACCAAGCACGAAGATTGATTGATTTCCAATATGAGTCCCACACATAGAGCTTATTTGCCCCAGTTGGGTAAAGGTAAACGCAGACCGCATGACCCCAGTCCTTCGTCTGTATTCGCAATACGCGAGCCTGTATGTCGTTTTTCTTGAGTGCTTGCGTCATTGCTATTGCTTCTGGAAGACAAGCGTTTTTGTAGCGTCCTGCAAACTCAGGCTCGGTTACTGGAAGCGAGGCGCATCCAGCAAGAACAAGTATAATGATACTAAGTAGGATTTTCATTTTGCTTCAATAAATACGGAATCGTCTTTTGGTTGTATCTACTCATTTCGGAATATACAAGATTAACAAATCCATCCCATTGTGCGGGGTAGATTGTTTGACATCCTTCGCTTGAAGTTGATTTGTAGCTGCCCTTGTGGATATTGATTGCTACTCCCATCGAGTCGCCTTCTTTGTCTCGCGCAACTGGCAGTTCTTCTTTTGCGTTAGCAGGTCGTAACGCTGGATAACCGCCTCCGGGTTTACTGATGCCATGATTGCCTTTGCGGAACCTATGAACGCCCGTTTTAAGCACCGCGATACCCTTCTTAAAAACAGAAGGATCGGTATTGGCGTTAAACGTAGCGTGAACAGAAGGGGATAGTAGAATGATCGCATCATCATAAATTCCCCTTTGGTTGCCTGACGGCTGAAAAGTTTCAGAGTAATATCCCCTAATCCCTACCAAAGCAACGCGATCTTCTATTCCTGCTTTGATGACCATTGCGAGAGTCTTTTCCTTCGCCTGCTGTGGTCTGGAATTAGGAACCATTATCCTTTGCGAATTACATTGATAAGCCCAACGAGGCCAAGTCCTACTACAAGAATTGCTTCTTGGAGTTCTGGTTCGATCTTCACTCCGACTGCCGTAGCAATCAAGATGAGGCCGCGCCATGTAGAATTTTCATTCAATTTTTCAAGTAGTGTTTCAATTATTTTTTTCATTTCTTTGTTCCTTTTGGTTCTGGAAGTTCGTATGTGAGTCTTCCGTAATCTGTTTCAAGCGATACTCCAAGCGTTGTGCAGCCCGTCAAAAATGCAAGCGCAAGAAATGTGAATGATACAAGAATCATGCCAAGTGCGATTTTTTCTGGTTTCATTTATTTTTGTCCCAATTTTTAGCAATTACAATTAACGATCCGACTCCGACTGCGATACCAACTAAAAGAGAAGCAATTCTTAACCATGCCTCTACTTCTGGCAAGAGTGAAATTCCAACAGATGTTGCTGTTGCGAGCATCCCCGCGATTCCTGCGTTAAATGAATGAGTGTCCATAATTTTAATATGAGAGTTCCGCCATCGCCGCGATGACAATTTTGTCGAATGAGAAAGGCGGCATAGCCCAATCGTTTCGTGGATTTTGATCTTGTGCAAAAATCGTTAAAATTCCTTGAAGGTAAGTATCTGTGGCACTTAATTCGGCACAAGTTTTGTTTGCGGAGGCGAGGTTGAGCCTCAAATAAAGAAGCGTCGGTTGGTAGTTGCTACCTAATCCAACGCTTTCGAGGTGTTCGATGGCGGTTACGAATGGCCGCAACACGGAAATATAATTCGACACGGCCTCTTCTACCTCTGCGCTCGTTGCAGTCGCAGGTAAAACCAACGGCGGACGGCTTGGGCTGTATTCGTCC
>Ga0181350_1000052_pt1 | contig 34998 bp, 58 predicted proteins | sample Su13VDMM110DCMD_FD_130105 | JGI IMG/M metagenome (GOLD analysis project Ga0181350, IMG submission 130105) | Freshwater viral communities from Lake Michigan, USA - Su13.VD.MM110.DCM.D | ecosystem: Environmental > Aquatic > Freshwater > Lake | place: USA: Michigan | collected 2013-07-16
AACTGCCGCACTTGCAACAGCAATATGCAACTTAGCCGCAGGCGAAGCAGTCCCCACCCCCAAATTTCCACTTGAATTTAACACCATTGAATCCGCTGGTGCAGTTCCCGCCACTTGGAAAGCATCAGTGCTTCCAGCAGTTCCTGCGCCCTTTACTCGAAATGTGCCGTCGTTGGAAATACGGGCGGCCTCAACACCGCCTTCAGAAAAAGCAATAGTGTCAGCGGCAGGGAAGAAGATACCTGTGTTTGTGTCGCCTGTAGTGGTGATTGCAGGGAGTGCCGCTGTGCCAGCCGTAAATACGGTAGCACCACTGAATGTGGCAATACCAGTGGTGTCGGCCAGAGTGATCGAAGCCGTACCGTCCTTGGCCTTGATGTTTGTCACTTCAAGGTTGGTTGTGTCTATCGTGGTGACATTTAGGGTGGCAATCGTTGCGGTGCCGTCAATGTACAGGTCTTTCCATGAGTTGGCAGCAGAACCCAGATCACGGGCGTTGTCCGTCGAGGGAAGTAAGTCGGTGTTGAACCGGGCCGTGGCAGTGATGGTGTCGCTTGTCGCATTGCCCAGTGTGGTGTTGCCATTGATGGTGGCGTTGCCACCTACAGTCAAGTTTCCAGTGATGTTGCCATCAACAATAGTGGTTACGCAGGCGTTGACGTTAGTGCCATCACAGAACAAGAACGAAGTGTTGCCAGCAGCAACTGCCACGCCCGTGCCTGCGGATGTCTTCAGGGTAATAGCGAAGGCCGTGGTGTTCTGCAACACATAGAGCTTGGCTGCGGCAGGGCAGATGATTTCGCCCGCAGCAGTTGGGGCACCGCCGCCAGTGGCCGCAACCAACATGGCGCAGCGCGACTCGGAGGTCGTGCCGTTGGCTGTGGTCAGGGTGTGTGCGTTGGCTGTCCAAGTGTTGATTGTGGAAAGACCCGCAATGGCTTGCTCAACCATTGAAGTGATGTTGTCATTGACAGTATCACCCCATGTGCCAGAGAGTTCTCCAGTGACTGGAAGCGCCAGTTTGAGCGTTGGTGTGTATTGTGTGGTCATCTGATTACCCTTTTAATTGACAACTTGTTGCCAGCCCGCAGTTTGCGTATCACTCACAGCACTCCATCCGGGTACTTGAGCATTGTTGATATTTTGCCAGTTTGCGCTCTGTGTGTCGTTAACTTGTGACCAACTTGCTGTCTGCCCGTCATTTATAGGAGCCCAATTGGCATTCTGGCTGTCATCTATTTGACCCCAGACATTGACCTGACCTACTAGACCAGTAGCAAAAACCCCAGTAGGCAAAACAATTGCCTCGGCAACGATGGTGACAGTGCCCGTCCCGCCTGTGGCAAAGACCCCTATTGGGAAGATGTTGGCTTCGCCTGAAACCTGCACCGTGCCAAGCTGAGTGGTGCCATCAACCCCGGTAACTGCCACAATTGCGTTACCCTGCACCACCACAGTGCCAACTTGGCCTGTAGCTTCCAGCCCGGACGGGTAAACATTGGCCTCGCCAATAACCGTGGAAGTGCCAACAAACCCAGTAGCCTCAACACCCGTTAGGATGACGATGGCTTCAGCCACCACCGTGACTGTGCCGGTTTCCCCTGTTGCGGAAACGCCATTTACAAATACGTTGGCATCAGCCGAAATGGAGACTGTGCCCACCTGACCCGTGGCCTCAAGGCCCGAAGGAAATACATTCGCATCTGCGGTAACAGCAACTGTACCAACATTGCCAGTAGCAGTTACATCTGAATGGCCGACACCCCACCCTTGGGAGCCCCAGGCAACGCCCGAGGCACCCCAACCTTCAAAGGCTACCGTTGCATCAGCCACCTATCCACCGTTAGGCAATACGCAGGATCGCGTTGGAAGCATCCGCAGCAGGAAACTGAATCGTAAAATTTCCGGCGGTTGAGGTCTTGTCGCTACCAAAGTCCAGCACAGCAACCGAAGGATTGGTCGTTCCGTTATACAGGTAGATTAACGCGCCACGCGCAGTAATGGTGGCAGTTGACCATGTAGTGTCCGCAAAGTCCAAGAACGCTGTGGTGCCCGTTGACGTAGGTACTTGACTGACTGTCAAAGTGTTGCCAAGTGCGGTGTACCCAGTGCCAACAACTTCATTGGATGTAGTGTAAGCAGTCGTAGCGGCACTCAAAGTGGCCGCTGATGTATACAGTGCAATTTTAAATACTTGGGTTGTGCCCGTATCAAAATTAAAATCAGCGCCAAGGATGCCGACTTTAAATGAGGTACACATTGCTTGTGTGATTGCCATTACATACTCCTTTAATTAACTTGAATGCGGACCTGACCGCTTCTATAAGCGTCTGCACGTTGTTTACCGTCACCAAGGTTCTTGAGCAATGTAATAGACTGCACGTACATATCTTGGTAAAACTTAACCAAGTCAGCCTCACCCTTCATGTAGCGAATCGCCTCAACCAAAGCACCATTTAGTAACGCAGAATCAAAATTCTCGCCAAGCCACGTATCTCCAGCAGTAACAATTGACTCTGGATAATAGTAGTAATGCAGTTCTGCCGCATAAGAAGCGTCAGGAGTTGGCCCCACAATAAAGCTTAACTCATTGACATCATTTGATGTTGGACCAAAGATTGCGTAATGTTTTGGCTTTCCCGTGGTTGCCGGGTTTGGGTATGCCTGACGGATGAAGTTCACATCCTTGTTCAGAAGATACTCATAGTTCCCGCCTGCGGCGGGATAGATTGCCAATGAATACACAGAGAGGAAGTCAGTCGGTGCTTGAAGGTATTTGTTACTTGCCGTCAATGTGCCTACAACATTCTTACGCAGATTGGCAAGCTGCACAGTGTTGTATATGCGCTGCTCTGCCTGCTCAGCAAAAAGCGCATACTCCGCCGCTGTAAATTCGTTTTCACAGATGAGGGCGATGTTCTCTTTAAGCTCTACGTAGTTCATGTCTTATGCCATTGGGCCTCGGGCCATGGTTCCCTTGGTGGCTGCACCTGTCCCGCGAATCTTCATCCCACTGGTCTTGGTGGGATCGCCTTCCGGGCGATTGGTGTATGACCCAACACTCATGCTGAGCGTATTTGCATTGCTGCGGTTTGGCTCTTTACCGGGATTATTCGATATCTTCATGGACTTTCCATCCATTGTGTGGGGGGCAGCGTAAACGCTTGCGTCACCAACTTCTTTGCCCATCAGTTTTTTGCTGTATGCCATTTCAAACTCCTTATGTGATTACAACCGTTACTGTACCAACTTGTCCGACTCCCACCAAGTCATTTGGCGTCAGTTCAGAATCAAATAGCCTTGACCCACCAACCGGAGCCCAGCCCCATTGAATCTGCCTTGATCCGCCAGAGATATTACCGCTTACGTTTAAACCAGAGGTCACGTAAGTTGTATCTCTGCGTGATTCCCTCAAGGCTTGCGGGTCATCTACAGGAAATGTACCAAGCATCAACTGCGGCTGATCCGGGTCCCAACAGGTTGGGCACACCAAAAGCTCATACCGGCGCTGCTTGATGACTTCAGTCTTCAGCTTCTTGAGCTTAAATTGCTGTCCGCATCGGTCGCATTCGGCAATCGCCTTTTTGCCTGACGCAAAGCGATTGCTCATTAATAGCTCCCACCAATACTCATTCTACGGGGCACCAGTCTGATTGCAGCCTTCTCGCGGTCTTCCGTTGATGCTAACTCCCAAGCCTCGTCATATTGCTGCTTGAGGACTTGCAGGCGGTCCATGCCGCCTGGAATCTTCAATGCCAAGTGGTAGGCAAGGCCAGCCGTCATTGCCTCATAGAAGCGGAATGGCATGTCCATGGTGTTTACGCCTGTCCCGGCATCTTGTATCCGACGAAGACGCCAGTACACGAATGTGTATGTCTGCGAGTTGTCGGGAACGGGCCAGACATGGATTACAGGAGTGTTTAAACGCTCAATCCAAACTTGGATTGGCCTAGCCTGCGTCAGCTTGTTTGGGATGGTTGCGTAAGTAGAAACACTAATACGTGTGATTGTCAGGTCAGCCTGCGTTGAGGCGCTTCCCGCGCCAGTACGGATAACATGCTCCAGAAGGTCTACCGTATCAGCGGGCAAGTTGTAGGTTGACTGTCCCGGCACGAGAGCGATTGATCCCTCTTCGTAGGTGAACATGTTTAAACCTCTGTTCGCCCATTGCGAGAACATGAGGTTCAATGACCGGCTGGCCGTCCGAAGGTCGTAACCTGTGCGTAACTCTCCACCAGCGCGTTCAAACGCTTCCTCCACGATTTCCGTGAGGTCCATGTTAAATGCGGTGGTGCCAGAAGTTGCCATTATCTAAATCCTGATGTTTTCTTTGCGATTGATTTAGGCTGGGCTACAAATTGTTTGCCTGCGGCTTTTCCTGCTCTTTTGGCTTTGGTTGTCGCAGCGTACTCAGCAGGGCTGAGACTTTTGATCGCAGCTTTTGGAAGGTATCGCTCACCAGTTTCAGAAGATTTTTTACCACTTTTTGTCTGCCAATCTTGTTTGCCCCAATCGCTCAGGGACTTTTGTGGAGCTTTCATATCAGTCTCGATATCCGCCACCAGCGGCTTTATATCTCTTGGCTACAATCTGGGCCTTGCGGGCCGACCACTGCCCTGCGCCTGTACCCGCTGTGGCTTCTGCTTTCACAGCATTGAAGATACGCTTGCGCATCTCAGGCTTGGTGTAATTTCCAGCAGCATTGACCGTGGATTTTGCTTCTCCACCCTCTTTGTAAGAAGCTGTCTTAGCTGCTTTGGCAAAGTCACTTTTTTTAGGTGCGCCAGCCGAACCCGCGCTACGCATTTTTTCGCCAGAACCTGAAGCAATACGCTTTTTCTTGGCTGCAATATTGGCATATAAACCACCGCCAGCCATCTTTATATCTTTGGGTTTAGAAGATTTCATTTGGCACCGCCTTTGATTATTTTTTATTTAAAAATAAATTATCAACTATTTCCATCCGCTGGGGTTTAGTTGTTACTTTATTAATAATACCTAATCGTTTGCTTTTGTTTTGTCCCGCCTTATAAAAGCCAGCTTTTTTTAACGAGTTACTCACGAGTTTAACTTCACCGCCTTCGGCATATTGCGTGAAGTCAGTGTTGTCCCGGCGAGCTTTACGCTTGCCTTTGGGCATCTTTGAAGGGGAGATGTCCCCCATGCCGCGACTTGCCATCATGTCAGCACATCCCGCCACTAGCCATGGTGATCATCTTGCCCTTGGTGTGGGCCTTGGTGATGCAACCATCGGCACGGGTCACAGAGCCGCCCTTGGCTTTTTTGACCGCAGGCGCAGGGGGCGTCTTGTCGGCAGCGTCATAAGCCTTAGTAGCAGCTTCACGCATCTTGCGGTCAGCAATCTCTTGGCGAATTTGTTTCTCTTCGGGGGTCATGTCAAGCTCCTTAGCAAATCTTGCAACGGGTTTTACCGCGAGTGGCAATGCCATCCGCACGTTTAGATGCAGGGCTCACCGAACCACCAGACTTCATTGCTTTTCCGCCACGTTTAAACTCAACGCCAACTTCGCTGTCGTCAAGTTTTTTGGTGCGCTTAGATGGAGCTTTGGACTGGCTTGTAAATTTTGTTTTGGCTTGCCCTGCGGTTAAATCACGGGTTCGCTCGGCTGCGGTTTTTGCGTTGGTAGAGTTTTTTGCCGCCGAAGAAGCCAAGTCTTGAAACTCAGAAGCCAAGTTTCGATCAATACCCTCTTCAACATCTCTTTTAAGGTTGGCGCGTTTTTTTGCCCCGACTTGCGCCGCTTTACGGGCATCAAGCATTTTCTTGCCTTTGTACAGCATACCAAGAGCGCCTGCGCCAGCGCCCGTTCCCGCTAGTATGTTGGTTAAGTTACGCTCCGTGTCTGACATTGGCTCGATGCGTTCACCACCGGTAACTTTGTTGTTACTTCCAGTTGGAATCATGTCCGCCGCTGATTTTGTCGAAGAGGTTGCACTAGGCGTTGCGGTGGAGGCGGTATTGGAAGCGGGGGCAGATTTGTTAACCCTCCGTGGACCAAAAGCCTCACTGCGGCGAGCCGCCTCCTCTCTACTAATCATTTTTGGAATGGGGGCAGCAGAAGATGATGATCGTACTGCCACTGGAGATGTGGTTGCAGGCCGCGCAGAAGCTCCAAATGGCTTTGTGCGAGGTCCAGTTGACTCTGCCACACTTGCATCTCCAGAACCTGTACGCATTCCCTCTGCGCGGCCACGATCCATCATGGCATCAGAGATGGTCTGCGGGGCGGGTGTTTCACGCGCACGAATCTCTTCGACGGGTGTACCAGCCCTGTCTTCTACGGGAACGCGGGCAGCACGACCACGGCCAGCACCAAAGCGTTTATACGCCTCGGAACTGGAGTCATCAATGTTGCCCATGCGCAGGCGCTCAAGAAAGCCAACCTTGTCATCTCTGGAGGCTTCTAAGCCAGCGGCCTTGTCTTCATCTTCAGACATTCCGCCTTCTTGAAAGCGTTTGATTTTCTTGTGCGCCATGATTACTCCTTAGCAGGTTTTGCCACCACGGGACATCTTGACCATGGTCCCTTTGGTGCCGCCTTTGGAGATAACTCCATCAGGCTTGGTTGCAGTTTTGACTGAGCCCATCTTGGTTGTACCAACCGAGCCACCGGCCTTGAGTCCCTTGTGAGCTTTAGATGCAGGCATTGAAGCATGCGACTTCAAGGAGGTTGCAACACCGCCTTTGGCGTAGGACATGCCACCGCTCATCATCTTCTTAGTGCCGCCCTTCATGTCGGAGTCTTTCATCATCTTGCCATTAGGCATTTTGTGCATGCCGCTTGCCATGCCGCCCTTAGACATCTTGCCTTTGCCGTCAGCCGCAAAGTCGGGAACCATCTTCCCGCCCTTGTTAACCATCGTCATACCGCCATCTGCATAACCTTTTTTCATAATGCCGCCTTATTTAAAGTTGTGGCCTTGCGGCCCTGTTGAAATGCCGATTACTCTACGTGTCTGCCTCGCATAGCATCAATCTTGCGCTCAAGTCGATCAAAACGCTCCATTAACTGCGCCATGTCTGCCCGGAACTCATGGCGTGTAATGTGATCACGGGCAACTTCTTCTCTGGTTCTATTCAAAAGAATGCTCAAGCGTTGAAGCTCAGCAAACTTCTCTTTTACGATGAAGCCAAGCAGAGCCACTATAGCGGTCAACACTATATTCCAAATCATCATTTCCATGATTTAGCACTTCCACCTTGCCAGAGCAGCCGCCTTGCGGGTTGGCTTGCCCTTCTCGTCTTTCATTGGCCCAGGCATCCCTGACATACGCGCACAAAACGAATCTTTACGGGCTCCACCCTGGGGTTGTGGGGCCTTGAGATTGCTGCCTGTGGCTGCGTTGTACTTAGCTCTACCCTTGGCTGTCAGCCCCGCGCCTTTTGATACAGGAAGCTTCTCGCCCCGTCCAACAGACAAGACTGGTCCCTTTTTCTTTCCTGAATTAGCCATTTGCAACCTTCAGTTTGGGAGTGCAAAACTCTTCCAAGAGAGGAGTTAACACTGTGTCTTTAAAACTGCGGTGGTACTCTTGTGACCCCACATGCGGAAGAGTTATCTCTGGGTCAATGAAGATGTTGAAGCCATTCTCGCGGGCTCTGCGGCAGAATGTGTAGTCTTCACCGTAATACTGACCATTGACCAACTCAAAGTCAAACAGAGCGTACTCATCCCTGTTGTACGTGTCGTTAAAGTATTTGAGTTCTGGCCGAGCTTCAACCATCTTCTCAAGCACATGGCGCTGGATCATCATGAAGCCAGTGGCTACATTCTCAACCCGCAGCATCCCATGCTTGTCAAACTCCAAAGCTGCATTGGCATCTGTGTAGATGTCCAAAAAAAACTTCTTGTCCTCTGCCCTGCGTGTATACATGCCAGCGGTAATGTCCTTGCCTGTACTCAGCGCCAGAAGGCGCAAGACAGACTCTGCGTCCACCACGATGTCTGCGTCAATAAACAGCATGTCCGTGCAGTCAGACTCAAGAAAGTTTGCCGCAAGGATGTTCCGCGCCTTGGTGATGATGGAGCAGCCCGACAGATGCGATAGCTGCACCTGAACACCAAACTTCGATGCCTTGACCACCAAATCGGCCAAGGCAAAGGAAGTCTTGATGTTCAGCTTGCCATCATAAGCAGGTATCGCAATCATCATTTTGCGACCCGCAACATCCATTGGGCGTGTTTCTTCAGCCATAGTAAATGTTTGCAGAAAGTAAGTTACTCATGCTCAAGTAGATACCATTTATTGCCAGTATCCCTTCGCCGGGAATCAACGCAAAATTACCAAACAAGTCAGACGCACCCGTGTCATAGCTGGCAAGCCAAAGTGATGCATATGCCGCTACTGTTCCAGCAACAATAGTTCCAGAGTTAATGTCTGTAACTGTAAAAGTGTTTGCACCAGTGCGTGTAATTGAATAGTTACCGTTTGTGCCAGATGTTCCGCTTGCTGTTGCAAACGTAAGCCCGACTACATCGCCAGTAACCAGTCCGTGCGCACTTTTGGTCACAGTGATAAGGGTGGCCGCCCTCTCGTATGTAGCGGCAACGGGTGCTGTAGTCGTGTCAAAGATGTCCAGTGTTCCAGCCGTAGCTGTACCAACCATAGAAACGGCTTTGAGCCTATTGCGCCCTAAAACAACAAAACCAGAGTTGTTAAGGTGGCCTGATTTAACGTCTGTTTGCATGCCCATATCAATCTCCTTTAAAAAGGGGGCCGAAGCCCCCGAGATCAATTAAGCGTCAGCAAATGGGGTGACAACGGTGCCGGATGCCAGTGCCACACCAGTTACCATGTACTTGAGAGCGGCCAACACAGTCACGGTAACAGTCGTACCAGCAATGCCGCCAGTAGTAGTGCCATTGAAGTTGATAACGTCATTGGTTGCACCGGGGGCAAAAGCTGTAACCGCGCCGGAGCTATCGGTGTCAACCATTATCATGGAACCGACAAACTTGTCAGTGCCATCTGTCTTGATAGCTAAGGCGGTCGCAGCAGTCTCAACCACAAACGTGTAGCTGGTGCCAACGTTGTTGGAGGTGCTGGGGTCTTGGCCGGGGCCAGAGGTCACTGGGTTGGCCGTAGTGTTGATGGTTGGCAGCGTGATGACCAGAGTGGCATCATTGGTGCGAATGGTCTTGCCTGCATACGTGGCAACATCCAAGGTTACGGTATTTGTACCGTTAGCCAAGTCAATGGTGGTTGCGGGGCCTTGGTTGATAAAGCCAGCCAACGAACGGACTGGGCCTTGAAAAGTGGTCATAGCCATGATGATTTCCTCATGCGGTTGAGGCGTATCTGTCTGCATGAAGTCGGCCCGGAGCCGTCAGATACACCGGAAAGTCCGGGATTGGTGAAATATATCACTACGTTTAAATCATGGCAAGAAAAAAGGGGCCGAAGCCCCTTCTTTTGTATGCGCAATTAAGCGCCAGGGCTTCCGAAGATGCCCAGTGGGTCCGAGACGCCGAAGCTGTAACGCTCACGGGCTTTGTAACGCACGTTTCCGGTGTCGAAGTCACCATCCATGGAGTTCGACAAAGGAGTCCGCACGAAGTGCTTCAAGCCATTGGGAACATCGGTACACAGGAACCAAGCGTTGGTATCGGTCAAGAAGTTGTTGACCGTGTAACCACCAGGGATGGAGCCGTTGTTTTTGATGGCGTTGATGTCGTTGTCAGCGGTACCAACACGCAGTTCAGTTTCCAACAATCGCGTTGCAACAAATTGCAGCGAAGGAGGAATGACCAGCTTTTTGGGTTTTGCTGCAATCAGCAAGCCACGCTCATCGGTCCAAGCTGCGATCTGAATGACCGAGTTCTCCAAAGAAGTCTCGTTCAAGTCAGCAGCAGTGGTGGGACGATTGCTGTTTACACCACCGGAAGTCAGTGGGTGAGCAGTCGAGCAGAGGGAAACGCCGTCACCGTACACCACGCTGGAATTAAACGCATTGTTCAATACAAACGCTGCTTTAACTTGTTTGGTGTAAGCCATACCACGGGCCAAAGCCTTGGTGTAGCGGCTGGAGAGGCTGTCGTACAAGTTATCTTCCACGGCCTCTTCAGTGATGGAGAAGCCCATCGCAATGGTTTCGTGGTTGTAACGTGCAGTCCAAGCTTCCTGCGCATTGTCATAAGCAATGGCAGCGCCCTCGTTCTTCACCGGAGCGGCGGAAAAGCCAGACAGCTTGGTTTCCTCTTCAAAACTACGCTCCGAGGATTCGGTTTCGTAGATTTCCTTGTGCTGCTCTCCGTACTTGGCGTACTCAAGGCCGAACAAAGCGTTCAGGCCGGGGAGCAGTTCTTTCAACAGTTGTGCGCGTGAAATAGCCATGATTTACTCCTTAGACACCAGTGGTGTTGTTGTACTGATGTGTGTTGATTTTCACCAACAGTTCAGCATAAGTGTCGGCTCCGGTGGCCGTTTCGGGCACAACGTCGATGACGCGGATTGGAATCGTGGCAGTGGTTCCAGCACCAGTCAAAGTAACTGCAAAAGCAGAGTTGCCGGTAGCGGTATTGCCTGCGTTCAAAACGAGGGCAAGGTTAGTACCAACGACAGTGCGGCCAGCAGTACTCATGGTGGTTCCAGAGGTCACGACTGCGACTTTGAATAGGGCCATTGGATCATCAACAATGTAGGCGTAAGCCAGATTGGCTGAGGTAGATGCCGATGCGGGGATGTACTGAGCTTGAACGGTTTGACCGCTAGAGTTCACGTACTGTCCGCCCATGCAGACGCCAACAATGTCACCAGAGTTGGTTGTGGTTGATTTAACAAGATAACCGTCACTGTTGATGACCACGGTATCGCCATCAAAAATGGCGGTTCCGAAGCCAGCAGCTACGGGAATCTGACGGAAGGCACCGGCATAAGGCATGCCATCAATTCGATTGATGGGTTGCAGGCCATATGGACGGTCAACTGTGGGGTAAGCCATGTTTGAACTCCAAAAAAGTTAAATACTTTTACCAAAAGTAACCTTGGATGAACGCTCTTTGAAGAGCGGCATCTTTGCGTTACTTTCACGCATGAAGCTGTTGTCCACTGACTGCATCTGCTGGTCGGCTTGATTGCCGAAGTAAGCATTACGCTGTTCAATGAACTCAGCAGGTGTTTTGCAAAGAAGCAGGCCACCAACCAAAACTGCGTCTGGAAAGCGAGCATCGGGCATGCTGCCAAACAAACGAATTTCTGGGTGATCTGATGCCTTTACGGGTTCCCAACCCTCTCGGAGCTTTGACGAAACGTTAAGCGGATCAGCGGCGTTTAAGGTGCTGACTCGAATCCAGCGAAAAGCGTACCCGTCCTCTGGTGTGGGGTCGGGCAGAAGCTGGGGCGGCATCCACTTCGCGGAGCGAGTAGAAGCTGCACGAGTATCAAGTTCACGTTTGTCACGATTTTGTTCAGCCATTTTCATTTCCTCATTTGTTCCGCAACCTTACGAGCATAGAGTTCCAGAGGAACACCAAGCCGCTTGGCAATTTCGACCTGCGATTTAGTAAGTACGACCTTTCGGGGAGCAGTATTACGTGTTGCGGGTGCGACAACATTCGATTTTCTCGGGGAAGAAGAAGCATCCCCCGGTCTTTCGGACTCGAATATATCCGAAAAACGATTTTGCATCTCTGCGTCGATTTTATTGTAATAAGCATCGCTGCCAGATGCAAATCCTTGTTCGACCAATTCATCGTGAAGACCAAGGGCATAAGCCGTCATCTTCTTGTTTTCGCCGAACCAAGTGTTCTTTTCCGTCCATTCACGGAGCTTGTCGTCAATCTGCGGTGGTGTTGGCCGGGAGACTGGCAGGCGGGTTTCTGCCTCTGCCTGCGGGGCTGGCTTGTAGTTGTTTACACGCTCTGCCCGCATTTTTGCGACAGTCATTGCCTCCTGCGCGTTAGCCACGGCATCTGCATCGCCGGACTCATAAGCTGCCTTGAAGCGTTGCTTGGCCTGCTCCATCTCATTGGCAACAACCTTCTTGGCCTGCTCATGCAGTGCGTTTTGGCCCTGGTGCAGACTGCCCTTGAGTTTTTTGTTTTCCTCAATGATCTGCTTTGCCACATTGATGGCCTCTTCACGCTCTCGCAGTGCCGATTCTTTGGCCCTGCGTTCATCGTGATAGCCTTTACCCAAATGAGCCAACCGCGTTTTCAAACGCTGGTCGGTGTACTTCTCCAACTCTTCGTCGGTAACGTCCTTGGGGGACTCTGTAAGAGGTTCGCGGTTGCGGTCCTGCTCTGGAGTGTCGTCAACAATCTCAACATCCTCTGCAACTACTCGCCCGCCTGCGCGGAGGTTTTTTTCCTCGATTTCGTCGGGGAACTCAAACTCAGTTTTTTCAATTTCTGCCATGATGACTCCTTATGGACGTTGAATGCCGCGTGGGTCTTCAACAACAGCCTCTACTGAGTCGTCGTTGATGATCCTCCACTCGGTGCCGTGAATTTTCATTCGAGTACCGCTGTTGGGGCGGACCAAAATAAAGTCCCCAACTTGGCAGCTTGCGCCACTTGGGAAGCGTTTTTCGTCCTTGAATGCATCTGGTCCTATCTTGGCGACAAAGAGGACTGGCGACAGCAGTTCTTCAAACTGCATCGTCTGGTTGGCCTTTAAAAGACCACCTTCATACTCTTCTTTCGCCTCTGGAAGCATGCACAGAAGGTGATAAGTTACCGGGTCGGGAATCTGTTTGGCTTTTTCTTCAGCGGATTGGCTGAGAATGCCAGACAGGTCCACGGCCTGCACATCAAAGTTCGTCATCATTTGCCTTTATCTTTTGCACGAGGTCTTCAAGTTCAAACTGTGCGGTCTTTAGACCCCGGATGAAGCCGCACAATTCTTTGTAATCTTCAAAGGTCTTGCAACCTCCTTGGCTTACAAATTCCATCATTGCCTTTTCACGCTCAATCAACTTGTTGTTGATGTAGTCAAGGTACTGGTTGTCCATGTATTACTGCCTTGGGGCTTGTTGAGCCTGCATGGCCTGCTGCTGTTGAATCTGCATCTGCTGCTGCTTTGCAGCCATCTCTATTGCATGGGCCTCTTGCATCTGAGCAATTTCCATCTGCGTTCGATACGCAGCCATTTCCGGGTCTTCTCCAACCTTTTGAGCGGCCTCCCTGGCCTTTAGCCCAAGCTCTTCTGCCTTGAGTTGCAAGTCGCCACGGACCTTCATTGCCTTGATCTGTGAGTCTTGCTCTTTGATCTTCAGTTCTTGCATCTGCATTTGGATGAGTGGGTCTTGCGCGGCCTGTTGGGACTGCTGTTGGGCAGCTTGGCCTTTGCTTTGTGCAAGCACTTGCTGCGCTGCCATTGCAACCATTTTTGCCAGCATGACTTCGGCCTCTTCCGGCATTTCTGCGTTGGGCGCAGGCAGGGGGACACCCAGTTGCTCTTCAATCTTTTTGCGATAGGCAAAGGCAAGATGCTCGGATACGTGGGCCATGATTTCGGCCTGCATCTTTGCACTCTGTGGGTTTTGACCAATCTGCGCCATGAGCAGAGGGTCTTGGGTCAAAGCCATGTGGACTGCGATATGCGCATCGTGGTCTTGATACACGAAGGCTTTTGTGGGCTTCCCGGTGAGGAAGGCCATGTTCTCTGACACAGGATCACGCGGGGTCATGTCGCTGTCAATTGGGACAAGCTTCTCTGCGTTTTTGATGCCCAGGACCTCAATCATTTGACGGTGCAGTTGGGGCAGATCGTAGATTTGCGGGGCTTGCGCAGACAGTTGAATGACTGCTTGATACTGCATGATCCGCTGCGCCATGGTTGCGCTGTTGGGATCAGAGACTGGGATGATTTCTACGAGGTCATAGTCCGCTTGCTTTGCGGATGGCTTGCCGCCCTCGGGCTCGTAGTCGTAATCGGTTGGGGAGTTGTCCCGGATGATTTCTTTGAGGAGTTTAAACTCCTCTTTCATGGAGTTGTGGACCCTGGCCTGAACCGCGCTCATGGTTTTGAGTTGGCGTTCCAACAAAGCCAGCGTAGTGCCCACGGGGGCATTGGCCCCCATGTCACTCATCTTCATATCTGCGACTGAACCCAAGCGCCGTGCTTCGTCGGTAATGCGCTCCAACAAAAGGGCAAGCACTTGGCTTGGTTCTTTGTATGGAAGGGGCATGATATTGTCACGCATCGTGCCGGATGGCACATCTACATCTCGCCACTCACCGGGAGCGATTGGGGTGTCATCACCCTTGATGCGCAGGCCGCGAGTCTTAACGCCGCCCGGTAAATTAGACAGAGTTCCTGCGTCTACCAATTGACGGATGATGGAGGTGCCCGCTCGGGCGTAGCCACCAATTATGTGAATGAGGCCAAGGCCATACACACCAAACCCAGGAATGTATGTGTACTGTACAAAATGCTGACGGCGCAATTTAAGTTTGTCATCTTCATTCCAGTTTCTGCGTATTGAGAGAACCTTGGTCGTGCCCCGGTCGATGGTGACTACGTAAGGAAGAGCAATCCCGTCATCATCCTCATACCCCGGCATTTCGTAGTCAACGCACATCTCCAAGAGTTGGTAGCGGTTGTCTTCGTTGAGTTCATAGCCTTGGTCTTCAGCTTTTTTCTTCTCAATGTCGGTGGTGAACATCTGAGGTTCACCCATCTCCACATCACGGTAGAAACCGGCGACTTGAAGCTTGCGGATGTCATTCTTTGTCTTGCGCATCACATGAGTTACGCGCTCGGATGACCTTGAGTTTGATGCCCCGTAGGGCATGATCAGGTCTTCTGCGGGAATAAAGATGGAGGTCTGCCTGCCAAGGGTTGGATCGGAGTACACCTTCTTAAATGCTGACCCGGCCAAGCCAAGGTTGTAAAGCATGCGCTCATGCTCTGATCGGTACTCCGGCATTTGCTCGGTCAGCCGGTAGTTCATGTCGGTGCGAACCCGCTCGGCTGCGTCTTCTTTGAGCTTGTTGATTGCGCCGATGATTTGGGTCTTGACAGGCCCCTGGGCTGGGAATGTCTCAATGATGGTTTCTGACTGGAACCTGATGGCAGCTTCTGTCAAAACCGTAGAGTAAACCCCGCAGGCACCTTCCCATGGTTCAGTGCGCTCTTCGTACTTCATGCCCAGGACTTCAAGTCCCTTGACATACATATCTGACCATTCCTTGCGAGAGGCGACATCACTCTCAAACTCGCCAATCAGATCACTTGCCAACTTGCCAAGCTCACTTTCATCAATGAACTCTGCGAGGTTTGAGTCAAACCCTTCCTCTTCCGTCAACTCAACCTCAACAACTTCAAAATCCATTGGGCCATCAAGGAAGATTTCTACTGCTGAGTCATCCGACTGGATGTCATCAAGACTGAGGGGAGGCATGCCCAGAGGAGCCCCGCCGATGCCAGATACCATGTTTACCATATCAAATCCTTAATAGAAGCCGCTGCTTTTGCGGCGGAAATACCGTTGTTCTTCAGGCTCATCCGAGTCAAGAGGGATGAAGCCGCCGCGCCGAAAGCGCAAGAGAGCTTGGCTTGTGGAGTCCACCAAGTCGTCATTGTCGCCATTAGGGAACGCAGCAATTTCTTCCATGAGTTCATCTGCCCATCTTGTCTCAGGGCACCACACAACTCCAGACGCAAATAAATCGGAAATTGAGTTAACCCTGGCGATCTTATCGCTTCCCTTGCCGGGTGTGTACTCCGAAAGAGGAATGCCTATCTGCCTGAGTTCATAAATCAAAGGCGCACCAGCGGCCTTTTTCTCAACAATCAAGGTATCGGGCTCCCATTCCTTGTACATCTCCAAAGCTTTTTGTTTAAGCTCTGGGAACTCCATCCTCTTCTTGTAGGCATCCAAACAGATGATGTTTGGCCTCAAATCGCCATTTTTGTTGGGGTGCTGAAAGACACCCCAGGTCGTGCATGCAGAGTAATCTGCCCTGTTTGACTTCTCAAAGGCCGTATCCCAGCTTTGGATGATGTATTCGCACTGAGGAGCCTCATCAGACTCCCAAATGCTCCACTGGTCACGCTTAATGATTGCGTTTCCTTCGGATACGGGGTTCTGTTGGTACTGCGCCTCCCACTTGGCGACAGGAATCTCGGCTTTAATCGCCTCCAACTCTTCTTTTTTCCAAAATCCGGGCCACAAGGGAGAGCCAGAAGGAAGAATTGCCGGAAATTCAATGATCTCCCAGTCGTTTACACCATCTTTTTCGGAGTTTTTGAGGATTGCGCCGGTTAAATCACGCTTTGACCACCGGGTCATCACAATGATGATGGCCCCTCCAGGCTGTAAACGCTGCCGAGGGCCAGATGTGTACCACTCATACACATTGTCAAAGACTGCGGGGTTTCCCTGCTTGGCCTCTTGCTCCGAATGAGGATCGTCAATGATCAAAAGGTCCGCACCCTTGCCCGTAACGGCTCCGCCGACACCAATAGCAAAGTAATCACCGCCCTTGTCTGTGTTCCATCGTCCTGCGGCTTTTGAATCGGTGGACAGTTTGGTGTCAAAGACACCTGAGTAAACCTCAGAGGACACCAAATTCCTCACCTTCCGGCCAAAACCTACAGCCAGTTCTGCGGTGTGAGCAGTCTGGATAATCTTTTTTTCCGGATATTTCCCGAGAAACCATGCCGGGAGCAGGTAAGAGGCAAACTCACTCTTTGTATGCCTTGGTGGCATGTTGATGATCAGCCTCTTGAGTTGCCCCTTGGCAACTCTCTCAAAAGCACTTGCCATGATCTGGTGATGCTTCCCAGAAATAAACCCAGGCCACATGTGAGAGGCAAAGTAGATAAAAGACTCCTTGCACTTCTCAATCCTGTCGTATTCCAAAAGCATCATGATCTTTGCCCGCTCATCTTCTGCGACCAAAGGGATCAACTCCCGATACCTCTCCACCTCCGCTCGACTCATCATAGAGATGCCACTTCCTTCACACTGCGATCAATCAACTTGATCGAATTGAACTTGTGTGGCCTTATCTCCAGAAAACCCTCTGCCTGCAAGATGTGAATCACCCGGTGAATGTTTGACTTGCTCTTCTTTCCAAGACCCCGCGCAATCACGGAGTACGAAGGAGGAACCCTGTGAAGCTTCACATAAGCCTTGATGAAGTCTAATACTAATTGGTTTTTCTCATTCATATTGATAGCTGTTTAAACGATAGCATTTGCGGAGTTTATAGTAGTATTGAAACGTTCGCAACTATTAACCGCAAAAAATATATAGGGGTGGGGGGTGAGCCATTTGGATTGGAAGGGGGGGGTATCAATGGGGGAAGATTTTGTTTGAGTGGATTAGAGCGTATACAGATGCGGGGCCAGACGCGCCGATAAAGGGGCATACCCAGTGGGTGGGGTTCTGTTTACACGCATTTGCCTGCACAATGACCGTTTACACGGCCTTGGCCTTGCCCTTGAGCGGCTTCACGTTGTCCAGTAGCTTGAGGTGGCCGCTTAGCTCTCGACGCAACTGCTCTGCGCTGGGCTTTTCCGGTGCTGCTTCGGTGCTTTGTTGGAACATTCCTGCTGCTCTGCCCATGAGTTCGAGTGCTTTTAACCGGCTTCCCTCTTGCTTGCCCCCTTTGGTAAGTGCCAAAAGCTCTTTGAGCACATACCGTTTGGTGGCGACTACATCCTCCGCAAGCACCTCGACGGTTTCCCCCCATGCCTCTTGGAGTGCTTTTTGGATGCGTTCGTCTTTGCTTAGTCTGTATGCTGCGCTGGTGATTACCTGATCGTTTGCCTTAGCGTTGGGGTATGCGTCCCTGTAGGCTTGACGCATGGTTTTCCCAATGATCAGCCCCTTTGTGAACTCCATCTGCGATGGCGTGAGAGGAGCTATCCGCTTGTATTCCTCTGTCCCTCTGGGCTTTCCGTCCACTCTGATTACAGGCGGTTCTGCCCTAGCTGCCAGCCGTTCCGCTTCGCTGAGTTCCGGCCCGTCATCCTCGGGTTCTTCACCCGGCAAATGTGCTGCCTCAAGTGCTGCCAAAAGCTCATCTTTGCTGGCCCGTCCCGGCTTTTCTGTATTGCTCATGTCATCCCTTCAATCATGTGATCAACACTGTGAGTTTAAACAGCTTCGTTCGCATTGTCCACAGGCTGTGGATAACTCTGACTTGTCCACAGGGTTCTGTGGATTGCTGTGGATAACCCGTGTAGTACTTTCTCATTGCAGACCTGCCTGGGAGCCGCGTTTACACCCTGGGTGATACCTAGGGTGCTTGAGCACCCTAAAACGCCTTGTAGGCTCTCCTGTTGGTTTGCCTTGTCTCACCCTCTTGGCGCAGTGCTATCTATATAGAGTGACTGTCGGCCTTCGGCCATGGGCACTACTGATGCCCTTGCCCTGACTAATACCCCTAGCATTCACTCGGGTAATATTGATAGCCCTTGACTGCTGTTTACACACTAGTGCTATGATTCAGCCATGCACTAGCAATAGCGCACAGGGTGTACAGCCCCTTGAGTCTGTAACGCGAACGGCACGCAATACTGTCGGTCTGAGGCGATACCCGCAAGGGAGCAAGTCAGACAGGGTCTAAGCCCTGTACCTGTCCACCGTGACGGTAGATAAAACATCCCATATGTGATGCAACTGTGATGCCCATTCTGTGGGCATTGCAGTGCCATCCTGCACTTAACTGGAGATACAAAATCATGGCAACACTGAACTACTGGTACTGCGAATGCAATGATGACAGCGACTGCTACAGCATCATTGCAAAGACCAAAAAAGAAGCTGTGGCACAGCGCACACAGCGAGGCGAGGATCGATTCGAAGCACCCGTCAAAAAGACCATAAATTATGCTGATGCCTTCGACTTGTTCTACTGGGCCACCAGCGAGGGCGGCGGTCGTGGGTGCGGCGCAACGTAAGCTGGCCTGACATTTCAGCGGTAAGCCCTCTGGGCTTATCAGTGCAATGTCGCACTTACCTGGAGAGAACGAATGACATATCAAGAACATCACTCAGTGTTTACACGCAAGGCCAAGGGCTACCCGGTCAACGCCTGCCGCTTTGCCCTTGATGACTGCCACCGAACCTTGAAACTGTGGGGTGATGACATAAACCCCGACTACAGCGTCAGGCTGTGGGCTGAGATTGACGCGATGCGGGAGCGCATTGCCCACATTGAACGTCAGCGTGACTGATGAGCCCTCAATGGGCGAAACCCCTTCGGGGGTCTTACGCAACAAACTGGAGAAACCTCATGAAGATTACCGTTTACACCGACCCCGGCCATGGATGGGGCGCAGTCAAGCGCCAAGTGCTTACAGACCTTGGCATCGCCAATAAGGTATCGACTTACTCTTACCAGCGAGGACAGTCCGTTTACCTTGAAGAAGACTGTGACTTGTCCCTGCTCATCAGCGCCCTGCGCACCAAGGGCATCACCCCCGTTTTTGATGAGCGTCATACCGACAAGCGAAGCCCAATTCGGTCTTACGACACCTACCGCGCAACTCTTGCTTAACCCCGCAACCCTGGAGAACAACCATGCAAAAACTGATTGACCGCTACAACATCTACGTGGCCTGCGCCGAGTCCCTCGGCTGGGAAGTGAAGACATTCGATGAGTGGCTGAATTCCTGACCCCACCGTGAAGCTCACCCCCCCGTGAGCTTTGCAGTGTGATCATTCCGATTACCGAAAAGGAGAAACCAATGAGTTACGCAAACAACCAGAACGTCCGGCATACCGCCACACGGGCAAGACACCACCGGGTCAAGGCCCGGTACATCAAAAAGTACGGCACATTCGGAAGTGCCAACACGTTTGCCTTGACGGGCAAACAAGCTGCCCGGCTGGGCCGGGCATTTAGGAAAAACTGAACCCACCGTGATGCCCTGCGAGTCAGGGCATTGCAGTGTGATCCCCGTTAACCCCCCCCTGAAAGGACTGTCATGAAAAACTACATCATCACCGACCAACTCAACGCCAATGCGGTTAACAGCCGCTACGGACGCCCAGCGTCCGAACTTGATCAAGACCGAGCAGTCTTCAGCTTCGAAGCGGCTTCCGATGAGGAAGCGTTTGAGGTCTTGGATGACGCTATCGAATCCGGCTATGCCGGGTACAGCGAGTTCAACCCCCAAAGGGTTAAGGCAAAACTTTGGCGCACCAAGGCCTTCTTCGGCGGCGGCAAGCCGCTGTTTGGTTGACTGACCCTACCGTGATGCCCTGCCGCGCAGGGTATTGCAGTGCGTTCCGCTTTCCGTGTAAACTACAATCACTAGCAAAGGATTTTCGCTATGACTACCACCAACCGCGAAGACTGGCTTTCAGCCGCTGTCTCTGAACTGCGCCCCTTTTTCGATGCCATTGGCGCACCCCTGCCTGCGAACGTCAGGGTAACGTGCGGGTTTCCCTCCAATGCCAAGCGCTCAGGCGCTATCGGCGAGTGCTGGGCTGATACCGCATCGGCAGATCAGACCTTTGAGGTTCTTGTCAGCCCCGTGCTGGATGAGCCCCTCCGGGTCTTTGACGTTTTGGTGCATGAGCTTTGCCATGCCACTGCCGGGGCGATGAATCATGGCGTGAACTTTCAGCGCGTGGCCGCTGCCATGGGCTTGGCCCCCTCTCCCACAAAGGCAGGGTGGAAAGCCACTGGCCGTGGCCCGGATTTTGAATCCAACTACGGCAGCATCATTGCAAGCCTGGGGGGCTACCCCCATGCAGCCCTGACCATGAGCAGCAAAAAGGTGCAAAGCACCCGGATGCTGAAAGCTGTCTGCCCCTCTTGCGGGTACACAGTGCGCCTGACTGCTAAGTGGGCGGCTGTTGGCCTGCCCTCCTGCCCCGCCGATAGCGACACCCTCAACCTTGTTTAACTCTGGAGAACCTGCCATGACTGAATTGCAAATTAAGCTTCAAATTATCAAGCTGCCCATTGCCGTTGTGTTGGGCGCTTATGACGCCTACGCCTCGGGAGCGGCCCTAGAGGGGGCTGCAAATGAACAAAAGAACAAAGCCGCCGATGCCCTGGTGGTCAAGGTCATGTACGGCAAATGCACCCTGCATGACATTGAAACAGCCACCCCCCGCGCCCCTGTGGTGGCCGCTGCTGGCCTAGACCCTGCCGCTGTGCAGGCGATTCAAGCCGCCTCGTCAATGGCCCTGGATGCGTCACAACGTGCGGTGAAAGCAAACCTGAACACTCAGGCTGAATTGACAACTGTGATCGGCAAGATGGCTGGCTTTGAGAGTGCCTTGCTGCATGAGTCCAACACCCGCACTAGGCTGGGCAACGACCTTGCCTCAAAGGTCAACGACAGCCTCGACAAGCTTGACAAGCTTGACCGCAAGATCGGCAGCGTTGCGATTAATGACCGTAAGGTTGACGCCGCTGTAGCCAAGATTGTGGCCGATGCGTTTAAACCCTTCGAGCAGGCCGTGCAAGCTGCCCAGGCGCAGGCGGTGGTGGCTGGCCTTGCATCGGTGCGGGTGATCAATGCCAAGCCCTGCCTGGACGTTTTCGGTGTGGAGGTGGTTGACCGCAATGGCGACCCCCTGCTGGTGGACATTTGGAATGACCCATCTGCCCCGGCGATTGACCCTCACTTCATTTGGACTGCCGACATTCTCCAGCACCTTGTCCTGTCGCAAGACACCGGGGAAAACGTCTGGTTTGGTGGCCCTAAAGGGACAGGCAAGAGTGAGACTGCAAGGCAGTTCGCAGCCATGACTGGCCGTGCGTTTAAACGCATTAATTTTCACAAGTACACCTCGGCTGAAGACTACATTGGCGCAGTGGGCCTGGAGAATGGGCAGACCGTCTTCAAGCGCGGTGACTTCCTGGCCGCATTCACTCATCCCTCGACGGTGATTCTGTTGGATGAGGTGACTAACGCCGACCCTGGTGAGCTTGCCCCGTTGAACGGTTTTCTGGAGCCAAACAGCGCCGTTTCTTTCGGTGGGGCTGTTCAGACCCGCGCCCCCGGTGTGCTTGTCTTTGCTGCCGACAACACCCTGGGCAATGGGGATGACTCTGGCCGCTATGCAGGGACAAGGCAGATGAATTCAGCCCTGGTTGACCGCTTTGCCCGAGTGATTCCCTTTGACTACCTGCCCCTGGATTCTGAGGTGGAGGCGGTGGTGCGTCACACTGGGTGTGACCCCAAGCTGGCTGAACACATCTTGCACGCCGTGCGAGTGGCCCGTTCCCAGGTGACTACTGGCGAGGTGATTGATGCCCCGTCCATCCGGTCTGTGATTGCTTTCATCCGTGCCCTGCGCATCCTGTCTGTCGATAAGGCATGGGCAACCACGATAGCTGCCCGTCAGCCTGCCGAGTCCCTGCCTGGACTGTCTGCAATTTATGCGTCTTGCATCAGCGAGACAGTGATCAAAAACTACCTGTGAGATTAAAAATGAACCTCGAAACTATTTTGAACCGTCCCTCTGTCCGTGGCCTGGAGTTCAGGCTTGGCCTGGAGGCTTACGCCCACAAGGTGAGCAAGGCTCTGGGCCTGCCCACCGTCAGGGTCATTTGGTCAAGCCACACAGCCACTGCTGGCATTGACAAGGGCGGCAACCTGTACCTGTCCGGAGTGCTGGACGAGGCGGTGGTCAGCCGCGCCCTGGTGGTCAAGTATGCGGGTTTCGTGGTGCATGAACTGCTGCACCACAAGTACACAAACTTTTCCTACAACTCAAATATTGCTTACGTCAAGGTTTTGCACAATGCGATTGAAGATGGCTGGATTGAAAACACCGGCATTGCCTCTGGCCTGCTGGGCAACATCGGCCCTTTGCTTGGCGAGTTGATTGATGTAATGACCCGCGAGGCTCTGGACGAGGTGAAAGATTGGAACGACCCCCGCCAGTACCCTTTCATACTGGCTGTCCACTGCCGTGCCCATGCAAAGCTCAAGTGCCCGACCAACCCCAAGCTGACCCCAATTTTTGATGAGGCAGCGAGGCGGTGCTTGGCCGCGCAAAACAGTGCCGACACTCTGGAGATTGCACTGTGGGTTTACAGCCAACTCGAAAAGGCAAGCAAGGAAAAGCCCAAGAGGCCCAGTAAGCCAAAGAAACCTAAGCCCGACGACAAGCCCCAGGATGGCCCACGGGAGCCCCAGGATGGCCCTACAGGCGACGATCAGTCTCCGGGTGAGGGTGAGCCCTCAGATCAGCCCCCGACAGGCCCTATACATTCCCCCGTGGATGTGGAGCCCAAGAGCGTAGAGCCTGAGCTTGAAGGTGGTGGCATTGCAAAGGATTTCAGCACAGATTCAAGCCTGCGCGGCCCTCGCTATCACATCGGTTCTCCCATCCAGGGGCTGACCACAGCCCCCGTGCCTGCCCGTCTGAGGTATGAGGTTAAACGCCTGTTTGATGATAGTGGCCTATCTGACTTCACGCGCAACCGTAAGGCTGGTGTGATCAACGTCCACGCCCTGCCGACCGTGGCCGCTGGCAGCGACCGTGTGTTTAAACGTAGGCTTGAGGTGGAGGGTGTGGACAGTGCTGTTGTGATCTGCCTGGATGTATCCGGGTCAATGTATGAGCGCAGAGGTCCGATGCAAGACCAACCCCCGCTGATTGGCCCCGCTGTGCAGACCTGCCGCGCCCTGCTGGAAACCCTGGATGCTGCCGGTGTCAAGACTGCCGTGCTGCTGTTCGGTACTCACATTTCTGTACCTAAGCCATTCAGTAAAAACGCCAAGCAGGCCAGCGCCATGCTGGGCAATGCTGCCGATGGAAATGGGACCCAAGACTATGCAGCCCTGCGCCACGCTCATCAACTGCTGGCCCTGAGCCCCGAACGCCGCAAGATTGCCTTTGTGATCACCGATGGTCAAGGCAGGCCCGATGCGGTGCGGCAGCAAGTGGCCTCGGGCAAGGCCATGAGCATCACGACCATAGGGGTGGGCATCAAGTTCGATGTGTCCCATATCTATGGACAGGCAGTGCTGGTGGATGACATTGCCGACCTGGGCAATGCAAGCTTCAAGCAAATTAAATTGGCAGCGTAACCGCCCCCACGGGGGCTTTTTAAGGAGAGAGCAAATGAAAGCAAACGATATGAGTGAAGACGAGCTATTGATAGCAGCACGCAAGATGGAGCGCGAAGGCGGCGGCTTTGCCGCTGCCATAGCCCTGGCATTCTTCCGTGCAGACAGCACCAACCAAGTGCTGTTGGTCAACGCCTTCGGGCATCTGTTCGAGAGGTACGCAGATGAATAACCCACAGCAGCTACGCAACCGGCTCATGGAGCAGGGCTACACATGGGACGAGGCCGAGCAGCAAGTCATGGACTGGGCGTCAGACGCCTACGACCAAGAGCAAGACCGCAAGGCCGACGAGTATTTTCTCAACCGTAAAGAAGGAGATGGCAAATGAAAGTAAAAGTATGTGATGCAACGCCAGTGCAGTTGGGCTGGATGGTGGCGAAGTGCGAAGGGGTCATCAACGGAGATGATTTGGATATAGGCTTCATTCTGGAGAAAGGCTATTCCCCTCCAACTAATTGGGCACAAGCTGGCCCGATCATTGAGCGTGAGGAGATCAGCATTAGCCGCGAGTTCGCGTCCAGCCGCGTTGAGTGGGCAGCATGGACGCCAGCACCCATCCGGGATGATGCCGAAGCGTTTGGCTACGGCCCCACACCACTCATCGCAGCCATGCGCTGCTATGTGGCCTCAAAGTTGGGTGATGAGGTGGAGATACCGGGGGAACTGGCATGAGACTGTTCAAGATTCAATTGATTACTTATGCGATTGTCCTTGTGGTGATTTACTTTGATCTTTTCGTTTGGAGGCCATGATGACCGTAGTTCAGATCACTGACGCTCTGCGTCAATCAAACATGAAGGTAACCATCCACGACATCGGCAGAACCAACTACGTTGATTTTGTCTTGGCAGTTGTCATCGACGAGCCGGTGGACATTTGGTATGCCGCAAAGGCACTTGAAGGTTTAAACGTTACCGCGAGCGTCCGGGGCAATATGTTGTTCTTCCCTGAGATGAAGCTGAGCGCAGAGGATTACAGATACATCTGTGATGCGTATTAAGACCCTGCACGACCCATGCCCTCACTTCACAAGACAGGCGCAACTCTTTTCACATTTAATCGAGGTCCACCAAGACAAAAGCAAAATCAAACGATGGGAGACATACATTAAGTACGATCCCAGGCGGCAGATGTGGTGCGTTTACACGCATCACGACACTCCAATCATTAGCGGCAGATACAAAACAATTACCACCGCTGTGTTTTACGCATCCAAATAAAAGGGGGGCAGAAGTTAAGTCTTCTGCCCCCCTCTTTTTTTTCGTCTGTACTTTTTAGAAGGTGTCCAGGTTCTCCGTGTAGGTTCCCGCTGTCTTGTTGAAGATCAGAGTGGTTTCACCCTGTGTGCCCACCCACCTGTAGCGGCACTTCCAAACTGCCAACTCTGTGAAGGTGTCCTTTCGGTGGATGGTGATGCCGCAATCTGTCTTGGCCCACCATGCCATTGACCCGCTGATTGACATTCCGTCCGGTCTGGGTTGCTCAACACCCGACCTGTTGATCTTGCTGGGATGGGCCACGAACCATGTGTGAACATCGTTGGTCATGCAAAACTTCTTGACCTTGGTGAGAAGGTCACTGATCGCATTTGTCTCTGACTTGTCTGCGTTGGGCATCTCAATGTAGTTGTACGGGTCTATCACCAACCCGCGAACCCCCATTCTCTTGACCGCCGCCCTGGCCCTGGTCAGGATTGAATCTAAGGTGCTGGGTTCTTCCCCGTTGGTGTCAATGAAAAGAAAATGCTCATTGACCCATTTAAACGCATCATCGGCCACCTCTTTGCTCATCCTTGAACGTCCCTCATAGAAGGATTGATGTGTGTAAAGTTCCATGAGGCGGGTGATGTGGACCTCTGGCTGGTTTTCAAACGAGCAGATGGCAAACTTCCAATCCTGTCCCCTTGCAAGGTTGACCATTAGCTGGTCAACGAAGTTCGACTTACCCGATGAGGGGTAGCCTGTCACCACCGTCAACTGCCCCGGCGCGACTGTGTAGATGTTGTCCACCGATGGGTATCCTGTGCTAAAGCCTTTTCCCGAGCCCTTTGAGTACAGGTCATTTATCTTGTCGATGTATGCGGTTGCCTCAGAGACTCCGTTGATTGGATAAGCTTCTGCGTTGTCGATGATGTTGTTTAAACGCTCAACCGGAGTTTCTAAAGCTGCCGGGTTGTCGTCTAGCCATGCTTCGTTTAAATCTTTCCACTCAAACTTGGCAAGGCGGCATTTCTCTTTGCCGATGCGCCTTGCGAGTTCTTCCGCGAGAGCCTGCCCTGGCCCGTCTTGGTCTGTGGCAAGGATGACGTAGGGAACTGCGTCAATGATTTCTCGGGCATTCCAGACATAGCCAAACTTCTTGTCCTCGCTGGGCATGACCTTGCCATCTGCGACCTTGACCGGAGCGCCAGAGGGGACGCTAACCACGTTCATGATGCCTGCCTCAATGGCGGTCAGGCAATCCATCTCGCCCTCGACTATTACGAGAGGGGCCGTCTTGTCTATCTTGTCTATGCCAAAGAAGTCATGGGCTCCACCTGCGTCTTGGGTGAAGTCCTTGGCCTCAATGCTGCGGTACTTGGCTGAGACAAGAGCCCCGCTGCGGTAGTAGGGGAACCCCACTGCGGCGGTGGGTTTGCTGAGCCGGGAAAAGAACTTCTCTGATGCAAACAACTTGAAGTGGTCTGCGGTTTTCTTTGAGATGCCCCGCGATTTAAGCCAATCGTAGTGCTGCTGCTCAAGCCTGTTACTGACGATGGCCGGGGATGGTACTGCAATCAATTTTCTCTCCTGGGGTTGTACTGACCCTTCGACATAGCAGTGATGGCAGAAGTACACGACCGCCCCATCATCCTTGCGGGTCAAGGTCATGTCTTTTATGTTTTGTTTCCTGCGCTCCGGGGTGCAGAACGGGCAGATGACCCGTGTGGACTGACTGAAGCTTGTTTGTTCTACGAGTGCTTCAATCACTTCACCGCACCCGTATTGGTACGTTTAAACGACCTGTTGACCGAGGCTGGTTTAGCTTTTAAGTTGCTGCGGGTTGTTGTGCCCCCTTTACTGAGAGGGGTCATGTGGTCAACGTCCTTTCCATCTCCTTTGCGAACAACCCCTTCGGCCTCCAGCATCCTTCGGGCTTTGTTGCGCTGCGCTCTTTTCTTTTTGACTGCCGGAGTGCCATCGTAGTTGGCGTACTCTGCCTTGTAATCACGCATTTTCCTGCTCCCCAACAGCATCTGCAATGCGGCTCACTTGAAATGCCAGTTCTTGGAACTGCATGGCAAGACCATCAATGGACTTTGCGATGAGCATACTGTGTGCCTCCAGGCCACCGTAAGCCTCGCCTTTCGGGCCGGTCGCCCTCATGTTGGAAAGGATGTGGGCCGCTTCAATGATGGCGTCCGCAAGATTGTCTTGTGCGTTCTTCATTTCGTCTCCTATACGAGAAGGGCGGGGTACTCGCTGCGTCTGGTGTGGCTCAGATTGGCCCATCATTAAGGCTGAGTCCTCACTCGCCGCCAGCATCCGCTTTCCCCCTTAAATTACAAAGTGGGCATCCTGGGTGCTGCGTTTACAAATCTTGCATTCCCGATGTTCCCGGTGGGTTGATCAAAGAACACCCGCTCATCTAGGGTGTCTTCGGTGTGATAGCAGTACGGGTAATCAAGCATGACCTTTTGGATGATCACGTTTAAATTGGTCTTGGTTGCGGCCATCAACTCTTCCTGTGCCCGGACGGGCAGCAGGTTATGGAACTGCTTCATCTCACTCTCCAATCTCAAGTTGCTCTAAGGTCAGGGCAGTCTCAACTGCTACCCCCGATGTCAGATTCTCAACCAACTCATCCTGGCTGGCAACCCTCACCACAAAGGATGTGCTTGCGACATAAGACAAGGCTTGATGCCTGGAGGATGCCCGGACAAGACGGACCTTGTTGTCCAATGTCCCGACGATGTAGATGCGATGCTGTTTCATGTGTTTCCTTGATTGTTTAAATTGCTTCAGTCTCTTCTATGTCTTCTATGTCTTCTGTCTCTTCTGTCTCCTAAAAAAGTTCCTTCGATCTTTGGATTTGGTCTTGCAACCGATCCATCTTCTTTTGGCGCTTGACCTGCGACCGGCAGTTACCGCACACAGGCTTGCCCATCTTGTAATCAGTTACGTAGAGGCTGACGGCAATGACGCAAAGCGGTACACCATCATTGAGCAGGTGTACCCTCTCTATCGCTTTCTGCCCGGTGTACAACATATCACCATTCTTCCGGTATCCGTACATCTTTGCTCCTTGTCCCGTAAAGCTTGCGTTAAGCCCACCAAGCTTCGCCCGGTGGGTATTTCCACCCAAAGACCCCCCTACCCCACAGGATGTGAGGAAGGAAGGAATGGTCCACCCCTGCAAAGCAGGATCATCATGTGACGGATTGACCGTCTACCCCTCGGCTTGATGATGCGACCAGCCGCACGGATTATTCGGGAACTGCCCCCTAGACCAAAGGTCATACCGTGTACGCTTTTCTTCCGCGCCACCACGACTGGGGTGCTTGCTAACGTGCGGAGTACGGCTAGATGTGGATGAATCCAAGCAGGTCACATGAAGCAGTGTTCGTTCAACAACTCTGGGGAAACAACAACGGAGCTAACCCGTCGTACTGCTTGGATTCAAAAACAAAAAAGCCGTTAAGTCTGACCCCGGTGGAAGAACCCAAGTCTTTTGGACCTGAGCCACCCCAGAGGGGTCGGGATCATACTTAACGGCTTTCATTGCAACGACTTCCACATCGAGCGAAGTGAACTTTACCACGGTCTTTTGACGCTTGCCAAGGTTTATTTGCTAGGGGAAACCCTAAGACCCGACATTTCGGCTATACTGGCGGCGTTTCTTTGTAGTTGCGTTCCTCTCCTCTTGACCCGGCCTGTTGTGCCGGGTTTTTTTTTGGGAGCAACCTCCTCCATCCTCTCAATGGTGATCTCTGCCCTGGGCCTCTCAGGGTCAAGCCCCCAATAAATGTGGCGCTCTTTGACCTGACGGTCGTTCTCGTAGATGAGCCCCTGCATTAAGTCCAAGATCAAAGACTCATCTAAGTCCGGCCTGCGGCTGGCGTAAAAGATAGTCATGGTTACGCGCAAATCGCCTGTCATCAGCATTGACAACTGCTTGCATTGCTGTTTAAACGTATCTGAGTAGTCAAGCGCCTTCTGAGATTTGATCAGCCGGGACATGGACCCGAACTTCACAACCCTTCTGCTGTTGGCCTTGCTTGCAGGCTCACCAAAAATAATTTGCACAAGGGCTTGCATTTCTGGAGTAACATCACTATCATTGCTTTCATCAGTCATAAACAACCTCGGAGGTAAAGATGAAGATCACGAACGTTCACAAGGTGCCAGAGCCATTGATGACCCTGGCGAAGCGCGAATACTACAGCAAGGGCGAGGCCCAGTACAGCGTAACGGAAATCATGAGCCCCCCAAAGGTTCGTCGCCTTCGGGAGAAGCATGACGCAGACATTGTTCAGGACGTATCCAACATGCTGTGGAGCCTCTTTGGCTCAGCCCTGCACGTTGTCATGGAGAGGGGCGAGACAGAGGGCTGGACAAAGGAAGAGCGCCTGTTCGCAGAGGTTGATGGCGTCACCATCAGCGGGGCGATTGACCTACAGGAAGAGACGCCCGAGGGCATCGTCATCATTGACTACAAGTTCACATCTGCTTGGGCAGTGATGCAAGCCAAGGAGGAGTGGGCTCAGCAGTTGAACATCTACAAGTGGCTTGTTGAAACAGTCAAGGGCAAGAAGGTTGTCGGCCTAAAGATTTGCGCCCTGGTACGGGACTTTAACAAGCATGATCGTAAGGAGGGCTACCCCGCCGCTCCGATTGCAATGATTGATGTGCCAATTTGGAACTCAGGCTGGACCCTTGACTACATCCGGCAGCGGCTTGAGATGCACCGCGAAGCAAAGATGAGGGCAGACTTTGGGGAAGACCTCCAGAACTGCTCTGATGAGGAGCGCTGGATGTCGGAGACGACATACGCCGTGAAGAGGGACGGCAGGAAGACTGCCATCCGTGTTTTGAAGAACCTAGAAGAAGCAACTCAAATGGCAGAAAAGGAGAAAGGATATGTTGAGACAAGACATGGAGAGCCAAGGCGATGCACGGGCAACTACTGCAGTGTCTCGCAGTGGTGTAAACAGTTCCAAGATGAGTTATACGCAAAAGAAGGAAGCGTGGTGGGCTTGGCACAAGAGCAATCCGCAGGTTTGGACGCTGTTTGAACGGTTTTCCTGGGAAGCAATTGACCATGGACACAAGAAGATCAGCCACTGGCTGATCATCAACCGAATCAGATGGGAGACAGCCATCGTAACTACCGGAGGTGATTTCAAGATTTCAAATGACTACATTGCTTTTTACGCTCGTCTTTGGAAGGCGAAGTACCCCGCATACAAAGACCTGTTTAACACCAAGAAAATGATTGGAGAGATACATGAACCAAATTGATTTGCTGAAGCTAAACGTCAACGAACACGTTGAGAAAAAGAACGGCCTGACTTACCTGTCATGGGCATGGGCCTGGGCCGAGGCTTTAAAGGCAGACCCCGCCGCCACGTTTGAGGTGAAGACCTTTCACACTGTGACGAATGACGCCCACGAGGAAGTGCCTTATTTAAACATCAATGGCACAGCCATGGTCTGGGTCACAGTCACTATGTTTAACAAGCCTATTACTTGTTTCCTGCCTGTGATGAACAGCAGCAACCAGCCCATCACCATCGAGGGCAGAAAATTTAAAGACAAGTGGGGCAATGAGAAGGTTGAAAAGCTGGACTCATTCAATGTAAACACAGCCATCATGCGTTGCCTGACCAAAGGCTTAGCGTTTCATGGTCTTTCTTTGTACATATACGCAGGAGAAGACCTCCCAGAAGATTCCCAAAAGGAAGAGGTGGCACCCGTCACCGTCAAGGCAGTCAATGCCGAGCGCAACACGATTGCGGATGTTGAAGTCAACACAGGAGATGCAGATGCAAACGCAGTCTTGTTTGCAGACAGCATGATCCATTACACAGACCATTGCAAGGAGGCGAAGGATTTAAACAGTTACTGGAAATCAAACCAAACTCAACTTGATTCACTCAAGAAGACACACCTTGATCTTTACGACAAAGTTCGCAACCGCTTCGCAGAACTCAAGAAACAACTCACGGAGAGAAAATGAAAACTGAATACAAGCCATACCCAGACTCTGGGTCACTGAGGGCATCTTCTGTTAAGAAGGGTCCCAAGTCCCCAGACTACTGGGGAAACATTGCCATCAACCTCAAAGACGGAACCAACATCACGACCGAGGATGGTCTGACGGTGATTAAGTTGTCCGGCTGGAAGAAGGTGGACAAGCAGGGCAAGACATATCTGTCTATCTCTGTGGATCGCTTTGTTCCAAAACAGGAAAGCCGTCAAACACGGCAAGAAGATGATTTTGATATTCCATTTTGATATTTAAGGACAAACAAATGACTGAAGTTAAACAAACTCTTTCCTCAAAGATTCGTGAATACAAGGCAGCAAACCCAGCCGCCTCTATTAAGGATATTGCAGTAGCCATGAACACATCCAAGCCTTACGTGTATCAGAGCCTGTTTCCAAAGGGTAAAAAGATTGCCGAAGGCAAGAAGGTTGAAGCACCAAAGGTGGACATACATGCCATCTATAAAACCCAAGAGTCGGTGATTGCCACGCTTCGTAAAGAGTTGGCCGACTATATTCAAAACGAGGAGAAGTTTGAAAAGGCTTACAACAATCTTCTTTTTGATCTTGTTAAGGCCAAATCTGTGGTTGAGTACCTTGAGAAAAAGCTAGATGCCGCTGCAGTTTGAAGCAAGGAAGGTGGCGCTCAAGCAAGACCGCACAGGTTTTGTCTTGACGCTGGCAATACACCCCGACGAGTGCCCAGAAGAGATTCTGCGTGACTTCGTTGGGGCGCGTTACGGCTGTGCCATGGTTCGGATTCAAGATGATGAATCTGGCACGGCATACGTAAACCGCGTACAGAAGGCTGCGATGCTTTGCAAAGAGCAGAAGTTCAAAGACTTCCTTGAGGTTCTTACGGAAGCAGACGCAGCACTTGAGTTGTGTAAACGCTGCGGCATTGAAAGCAGGACAGAGTTACACGGCAACACAATAGCCAAGAACATCTTTGATGACTTGGTTAAGGAATATGAAAACTTCAGGTGGCCGGATGACCCGTTCTAAGGAAAACAAATGACATTCTCAGCAAATTACAAACCGTTCATGACGTATCTAACGCCCAAGGACATTCTCAGGCTCAAGAGGTTTTCAAAGCTCAACAAGATACCCATGGCGCAGATCATGCGGGAGGGCCTTGAGGCTCGCCTGTCATCCGGCAATCAATACACCAACGGCTACAACGAGGGCTTATTTAAAGCAGTAAAGGTAGTCGAGGGTATTGAAGCTGCGCAGATGAGGTTTCCTTCAGGCAAGTCCTTCGCTGAACTCATTGAGCAAGAGATAAGCAAGAACATTATCCGAGAGGTGGAAGATGAAGTTAACGGCTCGACGTAACCAGTGCCCAAGTTGTAATGAATACTTCAACAGCACAACGGCTTTTGAGAAACATCGAACAGGAAAGTTTTGTCGGGGCAGGCGTTGCATGACGCCCGCAGAGATGACCGCCCTTGGGATGCTTATTAACTCAGCAGGTTTTTGGATAACGGAGAAATTAAATGAACAGTTTGATCAAGACGAACCACACGATAGTGATGCCACTGAGGCATTACACGAGCCCAAAGTTTAAATGGACTGACTCAGCGCAGACCAATGTAACGAGGACCTGGAGAAAGGCTCGGCTGTTGATTCGTTTAAACAGCAGTGCATACAACAGAACCAAACACATTTACGCAGTGGACAAGGAGGTGCCATGATAAAAATCGACAAAGACTTCCCATTGCCGACCAAGTATCCATTTGAGCAAATGGAAGTTGGCGACAGCTTTGCCCTTCCGCCAAGCGCATCACGCGAAAACGTTGCCGCTGCGGCAAGTCGCTACGGTAAAAATCACAAGAAGATTTTTACAGTGCGGAAGTCTAACGATGGGACTTTTCGCTGCTGGAGGCTTAAATGATTATTAACGAGGATGGCTCTGAGATTGACGGCGCAACCAACATGGAAGTCTACGGTGACTGGATTAAGTTCACTGATGGCGAGGGTGCAGCCGTGAAGATTACGCCACGAGTGGTTAAGAAGCTGCTGGAGTTTGCAATGGCACATGAAGGCGCGTTTGATGAAGGAGCATGGGAATGACTGACCGCGACTTGATGCAGCAGGCGCTGGATGCGCTGTGCGACATCATCCCTGCAAATGCAAATCGTAGCGAAATCAACCGGATACAGCACAGCGCCATTGCAGCCCTGCGCGAGAGGCTGGCGCAGCCAGAGCAGGAGCCGGTGGCGTGGGTTGATGTTAAAGATACCAATCATGGCCCGTATGAGTTTCACGGAAAAGAATTGCTGCCAGTTGGCAAGCACGACCTCTACACCACCCCACCCGCAGCACAGCGCACATGGGTCGATCTGACGGATGAGCAGATTGTCAGAAAGGCAAAGGCTATTGGTGGGCTCTTTGACGATTTAGCCGTTGAGTACCAAACCGACAACATCATTAAGTTTGGTCGCGAGATGGAAGCCGCCGTTCGGGAGAGGCTGGCGCAGCCAGAGCAGGAGCCTGTGGAAGAAGTATCTGTACTGATTGATGGAACCGCTTACACAGTTCAAATGCCAGTCGCAGGAGAAATGCTGCGCCTACATTTAGAAATTTTAGAAAAACAGCCAGCAACTGTGCAGCCAAATTGCCGTCATTGCGGTGGGCCTGACAACGTGATTTGCGCGGGGCAGTGCGAGCAAGCCGCCCCACCCGCAGCACAGCCAGCACAGCGCAAGCCGCTGACGGATGAGCAACAGCGAAATGGTTTTCGAGATCAGGATTCTCAGTGGACATTCAAGGGAATGTCAGCTTGGCAAGTCTGGCAAAAGGCATGCGCATGGAATGAAGCCGCCCACGGCATTAAGGAGAACACATGACTAAAGAAAATATCTGTGGCCCTTCATCCAGCGTTTTCGGGCTGGCTGAAATGATCTTATCGGACTGTGGGTGCAGCAGCGACTATCAGCCCTTGCTCAACCGAGTTGCGGCACGCATTCAAGGGTACATCGACACCCCACCCGCAGCACAGCGCATATGGGTAGGGCTGACAAAGGACGATATAAATGAAATTTGGAAAGGTGAACCAATGCTGCTGCCTTGGGACATGACCCGTACTTTAGCCATCGAGCAACGACTCAAGGAGAAGAACAATGGATGACCGCGAATTGCGCGCCTTGCGCTCTATGAATAAAAAATTGGTAAAAATGCTCGAAAAGTTTGTTGATCACCTTGAGCGTGAAATATGGTATTCGGGCGAGGACGCGCATGACAACGCTATGCAAAAAATGTACGTGCGTGACGTTAAAGCTGCCCGTGCTCTCATTGAGAAGTCGAAGGGAAAAACATGAACACAAAAAAACTTGGCGTTTACGCTTCGAAAGAAGAGTTTCTGGAGAATGAGGTTAGAACACTCACCCACCACATTGCCTACATGATTGACACCATGAAGGTCATGTCAATGAACAGGCAGCACATGCTGGAGGAGATTGAGCGAGTGAAGTCTGAAGGCAAGGAAGCAGTTTTAGCAGAGCGTGAGGCGTGTGCAGACATTGCCGAAAACTGGAACTGCAATGGGGCACCCCGTGTGGGGGTGGCGGCACAGATCAGGGCAAGGGGAAACAAATGAAACTGACGGATGAGAAGATCAAGCAAGTACTAATTAGCGTAGACCCTGAAACAAAGCGACTGCCTCCCGGCATGAAAGCATTTGCCCTCGCCATTGAGAACGAGATTGGCTTTGACCGCGCAGAGCTTTGG
>Ga0181350_1000053_pt1 | contig 34948 bp, 51 predicted proteins | sample Su13VDMM110DCMD_FD_130105 | JGI IMG/M metagenome (GOLD analysis project Ga0181350, IMG submission 130105) | Freshwater viral communities from Lake Michigan, USA - Su13.VD.MM110.DCM.D | ecosystem: Environmental > Aquatic > Freshwater > Lake | place: USA: Michigan | collected 2013-07-16
AAAGAAAGGAAAAGTTGGAAAACCTAGAATTATAGGTTCTCCAGACGACTTATGGGCACTATTTATACAGTATAAACAATGGGTTATAGATAATCCATTTTATATACAAGACTATGTAGGTGGGCAAGGAAGAGTAGTTGATAGAGAGAAAGCTAGACCTTTAACTAGTGAAGGATTCTCGAATTATTGTGTATCAGTTCTAGAACTTGGGTGGAGAAGTAACATCAAACAGTATCTATACCCTGTGAAAGAGAATGGGCACGCAGAGTATTTACCAGTTGCTGAAAAGATTTTAGGCGAAATCCGACAGAATATGTTAGAAGGCGCACAGGCGGGCATCTTTCACGCAGGCATAGTTTCTCGTTTGTGTGGCTTAGCAGACAAGACCGAAATCAAGGCAGAGATAGAAGTTAGGCAAAAGCCTGAATGGTTACAATCTAAGCTATCATAGTATGGCAATCAATCCGAACCTAGCTTTTATAGACAAGCAAATAAAGCGAGAGCGTAAAAGGCTTGTAGTGCTTCAAGGAGGTACAAGGTCTGGCAAGACATACGCAACACTCCATTGGCTCATAAGGCAAGCGCTTGAACACAAGGCAGGAATGGTTGTATCCATAGTGAGAGCCACACTGCCAAGCTTGAAAGCTACGGCCTTGCGTGACTTCGTGGAGATTTTAACAGAGCTGGAGTTGTACGACGAAGCTAACCACAACAAGACTGAGCAAATATACACGCTCAACACAAACACGTTCGAGTTCTTCAGTATTGACAATGCTCAGAAGATTCGTGGTAGGAAGCGAGATATACTCTTCATAAACGAGGCTAACGAGTTAGAGCTGGAGGATTATAGACAGCTAGCCTTCCGTACTATTGGCCCAATCATTCTCGATTACAACCCTTCAATGTTTGAGCACTGGATATACGACTTCATACACCCACGAGAAGATGCAGCTCTTTTGATTACCACGTACAAGGATAACCCTAACCTGCCAGAGTCAATCATTCGTGAGATTCAAGAGTTAGAGAATGCTGACCCTGAATACTTCAAGGTGTTTGGTCTAGGAGAGCGTGGACAGCTTAGCGGCCTTGTCTTTACCAATTGGGAGAAGGTTCCAGCCATACCACCAGACGCAAGGTTCATGGGTTATGGGCAAGACTTTGGTTTTAGTGCTGACCCTGCAGCATTGGTAGGTGTGTGGCAAATGAACAAGGAGTTGTACGTTAGAGAGCTGGTATACGACAGAGGTTTGACCAACCAAGACCTAGCCAAGAAGTACATAGACAATGGTGTGTCACGCTCTTCAGAGGTTATTGCTGATAGCGCTGAACCAAAGTCTATCGAAGAAATCAGGAGGCTAGGGTTCAACATCAAGCCAGCAGCGAAGGGTGCTGATAGCATACGAGCCTCAATAGACATTCTCAGAAGGTTCAAGATTAACATAACTGCTGACAGCCCAAACATGCTGAAAGAGTTCGGTACGTACACATGGAGAAAGGATAAGCAAGGTAAGCAACTAGACGAGCCTGTAGATTTTAACAACCATGCGATAGACGCTTTAAGGTACTTTGCCTTGAACAAGTTGAACGTGTCGTTGGTAGGCAGGTACTCAGTTCATCAGGCTTAAATACCCTTGCCACCATTCACGAAACCAACAACCCCTTTCAATGGTACTGTTAAGGCTACCAACACCCCGAAGACCCACGAACCAAGTGTTGTAAAGGGTTTCAAGAGCCTTTGACAGCATTTTTGGGTTGCATTGCTGGTCTATTTATCAGTGTGAGTATCGAAAAAAGTTTCCGCAAGATGAAGTTGGCTGGCTACCTAAGTATCCAGAACCAGCTACCTACAGAAAGCACTGAAGAGTACGAGTTGCGTGTTCTTGCCGTTGCTCTTGGCTTGTCAATCGAGCGTGTCAGGTCTATACCAAGCAAGCAAACCTTTAACCTCAAGGAAAGGATGGCTAAGATAGAGTTCGAGCCTCAGAAAATGAGAGGTGATATCAAGGTTGGCAAGGTCTGGTATAAGGTGGACTGGAACCTGACTGACATTACGGCAGGTCAATACATTGACTTATCTGCCTTTGCCGTGTCTGAGGCCAATATCCACAAGTCTCTTGCTTGTTTGCTCAGGCCTTGCAAATTCTACAAGTGGTTTCCTAGCAAGTACTCAGGAGCCAAACACCCAGCAATATCAGAGCATTTGTTAGATAACATGACAATTGAGCAAGCTAGACCGCTAATGGTTTTTTTTTGCACGTTGCTACAGGAATCCGTAGAAGCTACCCAAACCTATTTGGAGAGCCAGATGAAGGAGCTGGAAACACTTTTGCACAAAAATGGGGATGGCTCGCAACAATAGACTCGATAGCTCAGCACGACAAAACGAAGTGGAGGCACTTTCTAGAACTACCTGTAACGGAGTTTATGAACGTGGTATGCTACCACATAGACCATTCAAACGAGGAAGCAAGGAGAATCAATGAACAGAATAAGCCAAAGCGAGTTTGAGGTAATGTTTTCCGACTTAGGTCAAAGCCTGACCATTGTCGAAGATGGAGGTTCCTTAGAAGATGCAGTGTACCAGCTCTGTGTTAGGCTCTCAGACGCTATCAAGTCTAACCTGACTGAGCAAAACGCTTACTATTCAAGCTCTCAGTTGCTGCAGTCAATAGCTGTAACACCTCCAGATAGCGCAAGAGGCATTGTTAACGTAACAATTGAGGGTGCTGATTACGCTTTCTTTATGGATTCAGGTGTTGACGGCATGAAGGTTAGACACAACTCAGAGTACAGCTTTAAGTACAAGTTTGCGTCTAAGAAAATGGTAGCACCCATAAGCAAGTGGATTACAAGACGAGGAATAAAGCTGCACACAACTACCAAGACTAGCAAAGCTAGCTCAAGGACAGGCAAGCTTCGTGACGTGTCTAAGGCTAGAACGTCATTGGCATGGGCGATAGCAACGGCAGTAAAGAGAGATGGTATTGAGCCTACTCACTTTATATCTGACGCTTTACAGGAGACCACATTGATTAACTTTTCGCAGGCTCTAGCTAATTGGCTTGGCGAAAAGATAGAAGTTAGATTAGCAAGCAACGTAATGAATTAACGAGGGCATATACACAATGGCGATAACAATCACAAATTCACCAAACGACTACCAGAACATGTTTAACGGGATGAAGTTAAGCGTGAGCAGTACAAACACAGGGCAACCGAACTTTATGTTCTTGTTCGACGTTTTCATAGTAGGTACAGCAAGCGCTGTAGCTAGGCTGACTTACCCTAAGCAGCCAGCCGTAACTTCAGTAAGCGCAGATATAGCCTCTGTATTGAGGGGTTACGCAACACCTTCATTCAGTGCTATAACAGCACTTGAAGACGACACAACAAGAAGCGTGGTTCAGTACTACGTTCAAATTGGGGAGATATACGACGTTGCTACTGTGCCTACCACATTCGGAAACCTCGCTCAATTCGGTACGGCAGTAGCTCATAAGCATGCTTCATACGCAGTGTTTGACTTCCTTGAATGGAGCAAGGTTGCATTCACTAACATGGCTTCAGCTAGCGGTTCACCTAAACACCTGAACCAGAAGCTAGCTAAGACCTACATAAGATATGGGCAAGAAGCTATCTTAAGTGTTTACGAGCCAGCGTTAGTAGCCAACTCGATACTTGTTACTGTGTTTGGTCATGATGGACTAGTCATAGACCAAGGAGCCAACTTTGTATCAGCAACAAACGCTATCAGGCACCACAACGTAGGTACTAGTCTTTTGTCTAGTCTAGGTTTTGATGCTTACATGCAAGATGAGTCAACAGCCTACTATAGGGTCAGGTTGCTTGAAGGTGCTAATGTGTTGGCAGAAAACCTATACTACATAGATGCTTGTCAGGACTTGTACGGAACGCAACAATTGCAGTGGTTTTCGAGTCTTGGTTCGTGGGATTCATTCAACTTCTCGCTGGCTAACACAATTAGCTCTCAAATCGAGAGAAGCCAATTCAAAAAGCGGTTTGACCTAAGAGGTAGCGTACTCCAAAGGTTGAAAACAACCTACTCGACAACCGAAGTAAGGCAGGTAAAGATAACCAGCCCTGTATTGAACGACGACGAATGGAAAGCCCTTAGAGAGTTGTTGTTAAGCCCACTAGTGTACGTTCACGACCCTTCCCATGGATACGTTCCAGTCAACTTGATTGAATCAAACTACGATGAACACAAGTGGCTCAATGGTAGAAACCCTAAAGCAATGGAGATAACCTTTGAGTACACGTTCAACAACTACAGACAAACGCTATAAATGAAAACGAAACTTTACATATCACACAACTCTAGTGCTGGTGTCCTTTTAAAAGGCCAAGAAATTGAACTATCTGATGACGTGGTTATCGAAGTCAACAGCTCAATATCAGACCTGCAAAACCCAGAGAAGCGCAAGAGCGAATACACCAAGAGCATTGAGGTTGCTGGCACTGAAAGCAACAACGAGCTATTCAGCTCTATATTCAGGTTGGACAGAACGACGCTAAACACCACCGCCACTAATTTCCAGCCAGACTTCAACCCGAATCTCAAGGCAGATTGTGTCATAGAAATTGACGGAATCAATGTTCTCAGGGGTTATCTGCAGCTAGAGTCAATCAGCATTGTTGACGACCACAAAATTGAGTACTCTGTTGTGTTCTTCGGCAGAAGCGCTAACCTGTTATTAGACCTTGGAGATAAACAGCTGTCCGATTTAGACCTGTCTGATTATGACCACATATGGTCAATGGCGAATGTTGTTTCTAGTTGGACTGCCCCTATTGGTGTCGGCTTCGTCTATCCACTAATAGACAGAGGTTATGACCCATTAGAGACAACCTACTACCTAGACCAGTCTTACCCTTCAGTGTACGTGAAGACCCTTGTGGATAAGATTTTCAAGGCAGCAGGCTACAGGTACAGCAGCGCCTTCTTTGAAACAGACCGCTTCAAAAGGCTTATCTTGGCTTACGGAGGGGATGGATGGAGAATGTCAGCAAATAGAGCCAACGACAAGCTTTTGAAGATTGAGTACAGCGCAGACACTATATTCACAGCCCCAACACCTGCTACAGCCCTGATAGATTTTGACTTGGCAAGCAAGAATACTGTGCCTTCTGGTATTAGTCTAAGCAAGTTTATTTGCCCTGCTACCTTGCAAGGTAAGTACACATTTCGCGTAGAGCTTTCGTGCCAAGCAAAGAATAACTCTGGCTCGACAATTCCTGATATGTCGTTCTACTTCATGATAAACATAGTCATCAAGAGCGGCGGTGTTACTAGGTCTTTAGCTAATGCACCAATTTTTATTGGGTGGCATGGGTCAGTAGCAGCAAATGCTACAAAAGATTTCAACATTTCGCTGCAAACACCAGAAACGTATATATCCCCAACCGACGAAGTATATGCAACATGGACTTTGATACCCTTTCCGAGCGTGTATAACAATCAGCGGTCATACTACCTAGTAAAGTTTAAACAGGGTAGCGCCTTGTTCAATGGTGTTGATGGTATCTACTCATCTGGAGACCTTGTATATTTAGCTTCAGCTTTGCCAACCGACTTCTCTCAGGCAGAATTGTTAAAGTGCTTAATAGCTCAGTTCAACCTATACATGGAGCCAGATAAGATTGACTCCAAGAAGCTGATAATAGAACCAAGAGATAGCTTCTATACTGGAACGGTTGTCGATATAAGCCATAAGATAGACGTGTCTAAGGGTGTGGTTCTAAGTCCAATGGGGGCGCTAGAGTTTAAAACCCTAGAAATGGCCTACACAAGAGATGAAGACGACTTGAACAAGGCTTTCAACGACAGGTATGTTGACACCTATGGCTCTAGGAGGATAGAGATAAACAACGACTTCCTTGTAGAAAAGAAAAGGGTTGAACTGAAGTTAGCGCCAACGTTGCTAGGTAGCCACCCACTTAGCAACAGGATTATTTCGAAAATCAGGTTCTTTGATGATGCTGGAGCGGTCAAAAACAAGGCAGCCAAACCTAGAATGCTATACTACGGAGGGCTTAGAGATTGCACACAATACATGTGGGGTGACAGACCTGTAGGTTCAGGAACAGTTACTACAGTAAGAACTCAGTACCCTTATGCTGGCCACTTAGATAACCCAACAGACCCTACATTTGATTTGGGTTTCGGGATACCTAAGGCTATATTCTACGGAGCGTCAACCAACCCTAAGATTACTGACGCTAACCTTTACAACATTTACTGGAAAAAGTCCATAGACGAGATAACGGATAAGGATTCTAAGATTGCTGAATGCTATCTACACATGAATGCTGCAGAGCTAGCGAGTATGAGTTACAGGTTCTACTACTTCTTCGACAAGCAGTATTTCAGGTTGCATTCTCTAGAGTACAATTCCAATGGAGACGAACCAGTAAAAGCGCAGTTCCTAAAGATTAAAACAGCACCCCTGTTTGTGGCTTCTAGTGGCATTGGAAATGGAGGGGTTGGTTCAATTGGTTCAGAAATGTTGCCATCTAACAACGATTACAACAGGTTGATAACCGACAAGCTAAAAGACGAAGGTGTTATAAGCGTGAAGGGCGTTACTAATGAGGCTTACGCTTCAAATGGCGAAGCCTACTTCACTGATAGCAAGGTTTACTTACCAGACCCATTAACGGCAGTAAAGTACAGCGACCAGAAAACCCAAGAGATTAACGTTATTAACACAGGAACCAGCCCAATAACTGTGGTCAATGAAGTTACTGGAAAAACAATGTACATAGAACCTTTAGAAAACGCTATACTAAGGACAGATGGGGTTGAATGGTACAAGACTGGTGGTAGCGGAGAAATAAACCACGAAACACTGATTTCTGCAGGTGCCGTAGCTAGTGCTGAGCAAGCCGCTGTTCTTTTCGGTTCTGTTCTAGGCGGCATAACGGCAGATAGCGCTACAGATACTTTCCACATAAGCGCTGCCATAAAGGATAGCTGGGATGGCCAAGACCAGCAGCTAGAAGTGGAATTTTTCAGTCCAACGAATATAGCTGTAGGCAAGACTATTGTGTTTCAAATTTACTGGAGAGTGCTAGAGTATGGCCAGCCATACGGAGCAACACCAGACGCTATGCAGACAATAACATACACTGCTGCTGCGGCTGTCAGTGCAGGTTCGGTATTAAGAACGGAGTTCACACTTGACGCAGCCAATGCAGACCAGCCACTAGTGAAGGATTATGGCATTCACGCAGTTGTTTACAGAGATTTAGGCGCTGGCACATACGCTGGAACCATAGCTGTAACTGCCTTTAGACACAAGTGGGTTGCTAATTCTGCAAGCCATGCAGAGTAAACCCCATATATTTCAAGGTATGGAGCAGTTGAAAAAGTTACACGAGAAACTCAAATCATTGCCAGCCCTACTAAAGCTAGCAAATAACGACAAAAAATTTAACGACACACTAAGCAAGATAAGCAAAGAGTTATGGCAAAAAAGGAAGTTTTAGTAAACGTAAAGGTTGACACAGGTTCGTCAGCAGAAAACATAAAGGGAGTAACAAACGAAGTAAAAGACCTTGGAAAAACCAGTAAAGAAACTTCGGAGAACACAAAGAAAAGCGGGGAAGCTCTAAAACATCTAAGCCCAGCTCTTGGCGGAGCTAAAGAAAAAGTTGGAGCTCTATCCGACGCATTCAGGGTTATGCTTCTTAACCCTGTTGTGCTGGTGTTGACGGCTATTGTAGGAACGCTTGCCTTGCTTTACAAGGCTTTTACGTCAACCAATGATGGTGCCGATAAGATGCAGCAAATATTCACTGGCCTTAGCGCTGTGTTGAACGTTCTTAGAGATAGGTTTCTGGTTATGGCTGAAGGTGTTGGGGAGCTATTCAAAGGCAACTTCTCGAAAGCAGCAGACTTGCTAAAGGCTTCGTTTAAAGGTATAGGAGAAGAGATTGCCAACGACTACAAAATAGCCTCTGAAGGTCAGAAAAGGCTGCAAGAGTTGGAGGATGAAGGCAGGAAAATTAAGGAGGATAGAGCTAGGTTTGACAAGGAAACTGCTGAGCTTAGAGAGAAAGCATCTGACAACGAAAACTACAACGCAAAACAGAGGCTTGCTTTCCTAGAGCAGTTGAAAGCTGGAGAAGCAGGGTTATTAAAAGCTGAGCAAGCTCACGCAGCCAACATACTAGTAACAAGTGAACAAATGGCTGCTTTGTCAGACCAAAGCGACGAAACACTAGACCACTTGACGCAGCTGAGAACGGAAGCTGATGCTATGGCTCAGCAAAGCGCTCAAACGCAAAGAACCCTTAACAGGCAAATGAAGTCCTTGAGAAAGGAAATCAAGAGCGATGACCAGAAAGCGTTTGACGACATGATGGTTAACTTCAAGCTAGAAGAGAAAGCCAGAACCGAACGAAATCAGCTGGAAAAAGATGAAGAAACTCTCATGGCTCAATGGAGGCAAGAGTCTAGAGATGAAGAGCAAGCACAGAAAACAGCAGCAGCTACAGCAGATATTATCAGGGGTAAAGCTAAGGCTGCTGAAGAAATGGCAGACGAGGAAGCGTTAAAGCACGCCAAGATTGAAAATGCGAAGGCTGTTAGCAACGCTTTGTCTGGATTTGCGGCATTGGCTGGGGAGCAGACAGAGGCTGCAAAGGCATTGAGTATAGCAAACGCTTTGATTAACACCTACCAAGCAGCGAACCAAGTGCTTGCCGACCCTACGCTACCGACATTCGCAAAGATTTTTGCCACTGCTGGAATTGTAGCGCAAGGTCTAGCTAACGTCAAGAACATTCGTAAGACAAAAGTTCCTTCTGTTGGTCAGTCTGGCATGTATCCAGCGGCTAATGCTCCAGCCCCAATAGTTAGACCAATAAGCCAGATGACCCAATTAGATGGCAGAACTTCTGTAAACACTAGCGACAAGAACCCTCAAAGAGTTTACGTGCTAGAAAAGGATATAACCACAAGGCAAAGACGGGTTTCAGTAAACCTAGCCAAAGCCACAATAGGTTAGACTAGGTGTTTCGGTGGGTATATTTCTGTTTATGGATTTACCAATTTACGAGCTATTCATAGACGAAGAGCAAGATAACGGAGTTGCTGCCATTGCCCTAGTAAGCAGGCCAGCTATCGAAAGAACGTGGAAAGCTTTTAGCTCTCAAAAACACAGGTTCCAAGGAGACGCGGAACGCAGAATCATAAGTGGTGCTGCCATGATTCCAGACGAGCCTATATACAGGAAGGTTGGCGACAAGGAATTTAACGTGGTTTTCTCAGCAGCTACTATTGAGAAGATTTCTCAAAAGTTCTTTTCCAATGGTTTCACTAAGAACATTAACTTGAAGCACGACCCAAAGCTAGTTCCAGAAGGTGTTTACGTGTTTGAATCGTTCTTGATAGATTCTGCTAGGGGAATACAGGCACCAATTGGTTATGATGATTTACCAGAAGGTTCTTGGTTCATTTCGTGCAAGGTGGATAATGATGATGTATGGAATGACTTCGTAGCCACTGGAAAGTTTACAGGCTTCTCTGTAGAAGGTAACTTCTTGCACAATACAGAAGCTTTCATAGAGCCTGAAAAGAGCGTGTTAGAGCAAATCAAAGACATTTTGAATAGCGTAGAATGGTAGGTATATTTCGTTACAAATGGAAGCAAAAGAAGCATTAAAATCAATCAGGGTGTTGCTAGGTCTGGAAGACAAGGCAACCCCGACAGCTAAGGCAGAACAAACCTTAGCAGACGGAACAACCGTTATCAGATATGACGAAAAGCTAGAGGAAGGTGTTGAAGTGTTTGTTGTTACTGCAGAAGGCGAGGTAGCTATACCTGATGGCCTACACGAACTAGCAGATGGAAGCACTTTTACAGCAGAATCAGGCAAGGTTAAGTCTGTAGAACCTAAAGAAGAGGAAACCCCTAAAAAGGTTGAAAAGACAGAGATGTCTTCTCAAGCTATTGAGGAAATCCTAGCCCTTAAAGATGGCTTCGCTGCTGGAACACCAGAAGAGCGTATAGCTAACTTGGAAATCGTTTGCAAAGCGTTGATGGAGTACTGCTACGGATGGCAAATGAGAGAGAAAGAGAACGAAGCTGCTAAACAGCAAGCTATCGACATTGCAACGCAGTTTGCGTCACTTGAAGCCGTTGTAAAGGCAGCTACCAAGGAGAACGAAACCATTAGCACCAAGCACAAAGAGGCGTTTGCTCTTGTGGTTGGTATTGTAGAAAGCTTTTCTGGACTACCTAACGGCGAACCAGCTCAAAGGCCTGATTTTTCGTTTGGCCAGACGCAGGACAGCAAAGCAAAATCATTGGCTGACACAATCGAATCATTCAAAAAACTTAAAACTAAATAAAAATGGCGTACAACGTTGCTGCTCTCGCAGCCTACACTAAAACCAACGAGCGTGACTTAATTGCCAAAGCTCTGTTTCAAGCCAAGTCAATCAGCTTGGCCACCAAAATGCCTGATGTTAAAAGCACTGCGCAAGTTAACAAGATGGACACAGATGCTGTGTTTCAAGTTGACTCTTGCGGATTCAATAGCTCAGGTACTACCACTTTTACCAACAGGGTAATTACTGTTGGAGCTATAAAAGTTAATGAGGCTCTTTGCCCTAAAACTTTGGAGACAAAGTATTTGCAGTTGGCTTTGCCTGCTGGTTCTAACTACGAAAGTGTTCCTTTCGAGCAACAATACACCGACCTAAAGGCTGGTATAATTGCTGAGCATTTAGAAACCGCTTTCTGGCAAGGTGACACTGGTTCTGGCAACGCAAACTTGAACAAGTTTGATGGTCTTATAAAGCTTATTGACGCTGCTTCTGATGAGATTGAGGCTAACGTAGCAATCTACATGGTTGGAGCGCCTATTACGGCAGCAACTGGCATCACTGCCAGCAACGCTATCGCAATTTTCCAAGGTATTTATAAGGCAATTCCAACATCGTTGTTGAAGAAGGCAGACCTTAAAGTATTCTGCGGTGTTGACGTGTTCAGGACTTATATCCTAGCATTGACCAACGCAAATTTGTTCCATTATACCACTGATGCCTCTGCTGGCACGTTCGAGATTATGATTCCAGGAACTAATCTTACTATCGTTGCGGTAGACGGATTGAACGGAACAAATCGTATCTTTGCGTTGCAGACCTCAAATATGTTCTTTGGTACTGACATGATGGCCGAAATTGGCGCTGATGGCGCTGATGTTAAGTTTGAAATGTTCTTCGCTAAAGAAGCAAACGAGGTTCGTTACCAAGCAGCTTTCAAGGCAGGTTCGCAGGTTGGAATCACTAACGAGATTGTTAAATTTACACTAGTGCCTTAGGCGCTAGTTAACCAATAAGGAGGAAGAATATGAGTTGCGCTATCACAGGTGGTTATGCATTGGACTGCAGAGATGCAATAGGTGGTTTGAGTGCTATTTATGTTGCCCAGTTTGACGCTACAAACGTCATTACTAAAGACGTAAATGGAGTCATTACAGCAATTGCTACAGCCTCGTTCAAGAAGTATGAACTAGAGCCAAGATTTGCGAATGGCTATGACGAAAACGCTAACTTGTCAGCGGAAAATGGTACTGCTTTCTGGACACAGGAAACAACAACTCAGTTTGCAAAAATGAACGCTGTTAATCAGAAGTTGTTTGCTACTCTTGCTAAGAATCGTATGTTTGTAGTTGTCGAAACTAAGAACGGAGAGATTTTCTTGCAGGGTGAAGAGTTCGGTGCTATGCTTAGCACAAAGACAGGTACTACTGGCAAGAACATGGGTGACTTCAACGGATACAACATAGTGTTTAATGCTATGGAGAGGAATCCAGCTAGCACGCTAGATGACATTGGGGCAATCACAGTTGCTCCATAACAAAGAGCCTTGTTTTTCATAGTGTTTGTTTGTTTTCTTGTGAGGCTGCCTTAGGGTGGCCTCACTTGTTATATAGCGCAACCAAAGTATATTTACGTTTATGATTCTTCTGGAAAACGGCACTAACATATTCGCTCTAACGCTCTCAGAGAAAACAACGATATCTGAGCCTACTTACTTGTTGTCATTTGAAAATCAAATGACAGGCGAGGTTATAAACTTTATAAGCTCTGACACATCTTCATACAAGAAGAGATATAACCTTCTAAGTGTTGAACTTGTAGCCGCAAAAGAAGATGAATCCCCTGTAGACGCTAAGATTTTCCTAGAAAAGACAGGCTATTACAACTACAAGGCCTATGCTCAAACAGACACAGGGAACCTAGACCCAGCACTAGCAAACGAATTGGTAGAGCAAGGTAAGGTTCTATATGGCTTTGAGCAAACCGCAACCCCTTCATTCAAGGCAGAAAGAGTACTAAAATCATATGGAAAACAATAAACACGCATTCTCAGTGGATATGGGCGGCTTCGTTAGTCAAAGCTTTGAGGCTAACTATAAAACTCCTTTGTTCATTAAGGAGAAATCCAAGGCTTACGTAAACTACGGGGAGGATAACCTTTACCCACAATACTTGGTAGAGATTTACAACCGCTCAGCAAAGCACAACGCTATCATACAAGGCAAGACAACTTTCATTCATGGTGGTGGTGTTAAGATTAAGCCAGAGAAGGGCGAAATTAAAGGCAAGCTAGCTGCGCAAAAGATGCTGGACACACCCAACGCATTTGAAACCTTAGATGAAATATACAAGAAGCTCGTAGCTGACAAAGAATTGTATGGTGGATATGCTGTTCAGTTTGTTTGGAACATGTCTAGAGATGCTTGGAGTGAAGTTTACCATGTGGATTTTGCTAAGCTTAGGGTTAGCGAAGATGGGAAGACAATTTTCTACTCAGAAGACTGGTCAGCATACAGGCCAAAGATTAAATCGTACCCAGCATTTAATCCTAATAGCAAAACGGAAACGCAGATAATGTACTACAAGGAGTACAGACCTCACAGCAAGGTTTACCCACTTCCGACCTATGTAGGAGCTGTTCCGTACATTGAAGTGGACATAGAAATAGCAAGTTTCCACAGAAACAACCTTAAAAACGGCTTTTTCTTTGGTGGTATGGTGTCTTTCAACAATGGAGAACCTGAAACCGCTGCTCAGAAAGACGAAATTGTCAAGAGTGTGACCAAGCGTCATCAAGGCAGTGAACAAACAGGCCGCTGGATAGTTACTTTCAATGATGGCAAGGATAGAGCGCCAGAGGTTGACACCTTTGAACCAAGCGACTTGGATAAGCAGTTTGAAGCGCTCAACAAGCAGGTTCTAGAAGAGCTTTTTGTTGGTCACAGGGTTACAAGCCCTATGTTTTTTGGTATCAGAACCGCTGGGCAATTAGGAGGCAGAACAGAGATGGTAGAAAGCTTCAAGTTGTTTGAAAAGAACTATACCAAGCCTCAGCAAGACCATTTTGCAGGCCTGTTCAACTATATGGCCAAGATGAACGACGCTCCAGAGATATTCTACATAGAACCTTTGGATATGCCATCTCCAGAGCTGTCAGAAACTACAATGCTTGCAACGCTTAGCAAAGACGAGATAAGAGAAATGCTAGGTTATGCGCCTGTTGACACGTCAACCAACGCTCTAAACGATAAGCTTAACACTTTAAGCCCACTTGTAGCTAACAACGTTCTAAGCAACCTTACCATTAATGAGAAGAGAAGCATCATAGGCCTGCCTGCGATTCCAGATGGCGACAAATTGGAGCAGCAAATCGATACTACAAAAGACAAAGAGGTTGCGCAGCAAATGCAAAAGTTCTCTTTTACAGACCTGACTATAGACGAAGAGATAGCAATATTCTCTCAATTTGGCTCAGATGCTGCAGAATATGAGGAAGTGAAGTCCATTGGTCTTGCGTTTGGTGCTGTTGCTGATTCAGAAATCGAAAATGTTTTAGAAAGCGCAAGCGTTTTGCTTTTTGCTGACCAATACAAAGAGCTCGACGAAACCCAAAGAAAAGCTATTGAGTTTCTAAAGGCCAATCCTGAGGCAACCAAAAAGCAGTTGTCAACAGAACTTGGTTTAACCGACAAAGAGAGCGAAAAAGTTGTTAAGACCCTAGAGAAGGGTGAATACCTTAGCTACAATAAGGGTGTATGGAACATAACGGCCTTGCCGCCAGCAAAAACTCTTGTTGACAAGATTATTGGAGAAGCAAAGAAGTTTGAGGTTAAGTACAGGTACAGTGGCGCAAAGGATTCCAAGAACAGAGACTTTTGCGCAGCGCTGCTAAAGCTCGAGAAGCTGTACTCTAAGGAGGAAATATCAACAATATCCAAAAGGGTTGGTAGGAATGTTTGGAGAACACGCGGTGGATGGCAGACCGTAGCTGGTACTGACACACACCTACCTTTCTGTCGTCACACATGGTTAAGCGTACTGGTAAAGAAAAAATAACATGGTAAAAGCATTATTCATAGATGAAGAGGCCTTAAAGGCTGAGTCAATACTTAACGACAATATTGACCCGAAGTACTTGAAGTACGCAATAAAGGAAGTTCAAAGCGTTTTTATACTGCCATTAATCGGAACGGCTCTCAACAATGAGCTAGAAGACCAGATAGACGCAGCAAATGTTACTCCTGATAACCAAGTCTTGCTTGAAGAGTACATACAACCATGCATGGTTAAGTACTCCATGTACGAACTAACCACCACGTTAAGCTACAAGTTTCAGAACAAAAACGTAGCCAACAAGAATAGCGAAAACAGCTCTCAGGCTGGCCTTGACGACTTGCGTTACTTGCAAAACAGGTTTAGAGAGCGTGCTGAGTGGTACGCCAAGAGGCTTGCAGATTTCCTTTGCGCTAACACCACTAAATACCCTAAGTACAAGAATCAGTCTGGCGAAGGAACTGATGCTATTGAGGCGTCTGAACCAAACTACAACTGCGGAATGTACTTAGGCCAATACTAGAAAACAAAAACACGAGCGAATGAGCAGACCTAAAGGAGTTAGAAATTCAGAGAACTTAGAAAAGCTACGAGCTTATATGAACAAAAATGGAAATAACACTAAATCAGCTACTATCAAAGTTGAACCAGCTTCAACAAAGCCACATACAGCTAAATGACTACGAATTTGGTTCGCTTTCCAACTTTGGAGCTAGCAGAGCTATAAAGTACCCAATCATGTGGGTTGACGCGCAGCCAACTTCCTTTGCTGAAAGGCAGACAAGCATCTCTATACAGGTTCTTATAGCTGACCTGATTATGAAAGGTCAGGAGAATGAAGCAGAAGTGCTAAGCGATACGCTTCAGATATTTAGCGACATAGTGTCAGCTCTGGTTCGTGAAAGCGTACTAGACTTTACTATAAACGAGAACCTGCAAGCAACACCTTTTGTAGATAGGTTTGATGACGAGGTTGGTGGGTGGGTGGCAACACTAGTATTTCAAACGCCAAACCCTTACGATACTTGCGCTTTTCCAGAAAGGGAAGGCTAAGCAAAACACACCTACATTGATATATTTGCTTGTATGATGGATTCTCAAAAGATGCTAGGAGGCAATGGTTGTAAACTAGTAAAGGTTGGTTCACCTCAAACTGATGGAAAGTTTTATGCTGTAGTGGTTAACGAAGACTGCGTTCTTTCTGTGCTAGAAACAGTAGGAGGAACAAACCTTATAGATGAATATGGTTTAGCAGCCGCTACATTAACGGCAGGCGCTTTTCTGCCTATGTTTAATGGCGACCCTATCAAGAAGGTAACGACTGCTAGCGGTACAGCTATAGCTTACGGCAAAAACTCAGACTAGAATGGTATATACAGGAACCAGAATTTGGCGCTCTATACGAGCAACTGCATCTGCAGCAGCTGGCTGGCTTTTGGGAGGCAATGCTGGCTCTCAGGTTTGGGGTTACAGAACTGAAAACATTTAACTATGATAGGACTAGGCATAGGCATACCATTTTCAAGGAGTAGCGGTGGAGGTAGCGGTTTTGACCCTGCTGCAAAAGCATATTTTGACGCAGTAGTTTCAGCAGGTGGAAGTCTGTCAGCCCTTGAAAAAACGGCGTATAATACATTTGTTTTAGCAGCCAAGTCAAAAGGATATTATAGCAAATTCAAAGCCTTATATCCTGTGTTGGGTGGTTCTGCAAGTAGTTGTAAATTCAACTCAATAGACCCTCGTAATTTAGATGCAGCTTATAGACTTTCATTCTTAGGCGGCTGGACATTTAGTGCAACAGGGATGCAAGGTAATGGAATTAACGGAACGGCTGATACTTTTTTAAATCCTTTTTCAGTTCTAACTTCAACATCATTACACATGATGTTTTATTCAAGAACAATTGACGGAAATACCAACTTTGATGTTTGTGCTGGCGGACTTTTTTTTGTTGGAAATTTTGGAGGTACTTTTTACATTGACTTTGAAACAGGCGGCGGTTATGGCGCTTCGGCATCAACAAATAGTCAAGGCTTTCATTTAGGAAGTAGAATCAATGGAACAAATGTTAATGGCTATAAAAATGCAGCCAAAGTGATAAACAACTTCCCTCAGTCAGCAGCTTTACAAAACAGTAATGTTTTTATAGCTTCAAGAGGTGGAAGTGGTTTTGAAAGCAGTAGAGAGTATGCAGGAGTTTCAATCGGTGATGGGTTTACCGATACTGATGCATCAAATTATTATACCGATTTTCAAGCGATGCAAACAACTTTAGGAAGGAACGTATAATGAAAGTAGCAAAATTAAATGTTAAGCAGAAAGATATTTTAATAGGCCAAGAAGTTGAGAGCGGAGTAAAGTTTAATCCTATTCAAGATTCAAGTAATGTTTGGGTAATTTCTTTAGAAGAAGTTGAGAAAGCAAATAGTGAGTGGGTAAAGGGATTACCTTTAATAAACTATAAACCAAAAAAAGTATTTATATAATGAAAAATTCGATTTTACTGTTTGAAAATATGCTTGTATGGATAGGTGTAACAGCTTCTTATTTCTTAGCACTTCTACCAATCGTTCAAGTGTTTGCAGGATGCGCAGCTTTTATATTTTCGATTCTCTCAATAGCGAAGTTACTAAAAAACTGGGATAAGAAATGATGTTTGATTACAAAAACTTTAATTGGCGAGAGGCTACAAGTAATGACAAGGGGCAAAGTAGCGCTGCATTGTTTATTTGCTTTTGGTTTGGATTATCACTTATTTTACTTACCATAATAGTAGGGGTTTTGATGTGCATTAACGCCTTTCACAAGATAGAAGTGGACTTTACTCCAGTGCTTACATTTGTAGGCTTACAAATGACAGCAGTATTAACGTATTTATTTGGCAGATTAAACAGTAACAACAAAGTAAAATTATCAAACGAAAATAACTAAGTCAACTGTAAATGAAAATTAAAGTAGTTAGAACAACGTTTACGGATAACTCAACCATTGGGGAGCTATTCGTAAATGGTGTTTTCGAGTGTTACACACTTGAAGACAAGGACAGAAAGCTAGAGAGTGGCGGCAAGAAAGTATATGCTAAGACAGCTATTGCCAGAGGTCTTTACACTTTGATTCTAAGCTTCAGTAGTAGGTTCCAAAAGCACTTGCCAGAGATACTTAACGTTGCTGACTTTGTTGGTATTCGCATGCACTCAGGCAACAAACCAGAGGATTCGGAAGGGTGCATACTTGTAGGTAGCACCAAGTCTAAGGACTTCGTCGGAAACAGCCGCAACACAATGACAGCCCTGATGACCAAAATCAAGGCAGTAGAAAAGAAAGAAAAAATAACAATCGAAATAGCATGATACAATTCGCAATACTACTCTTGCTAGCATTTGTGCAGGCATTTACAGGTGGATACCTTAGGGGTTTATTTGAAGTGGTTATTTTATTTGACAGCGTAGATGACTGGTTAGGCTCTAAATGGTCTTTTAAGTTGTTCACCTCAGGCAAAGACAGGAACAGAGACGGCAGAACCTCCTTTTGGGAACTGAACTTTCCTAGCGACAGAGGTCACAGAGCGAAGTTAGTTGAACTTTTCTTGTATTCGGTAGCTATCTGCCTTGTTTCGCTGGCTGGAACCTTTTACACACCTCCTATTGCATTAATCGTGGCTTTACCATTCGTTTTCTGGTTGGTTATAAGTGCTGGTTTCTTGGCATCTTTCAACAAGTACAGGCACGCTAAAAAGCCTACAGAATGAGGCTAGCACAGGTTGTAAAAATTGTTTTAGTTGTCGCCATTGTAGCCTACATAGTTACTTTGGCTTTTTTGTTTTACAACAAGCCGCAAAAAACTACTGACACTAGCGTTTCAGTTGAAAAGGTTTTAGAGCCAAGCCGCAAGGTTATAGACAACCTAAATAAACAGGAGAAACAAGAAGTTAAAAGGTGGAAATCTAGAAACACACATTATGAGAAACAAGATAGCATTATTTTTAGCAGCAACGATAGCTCTAAGTTCGCTTTGCTCCGCTCAAACATCGAAAGGTATAGATACCTGCTTGACAGCGCAAGACGCAGATATAATCAACCTAGCCTTCAACAAACTAGATAAGGAACAAGAGCGCTGCGCCTCTCTTAATAAAAGAATTATGCTCAAGGACAGTCAAAACATTGTGCTTGGCTGGCAAGTAGATACGCTAGTATCCAGAGACAAGACGCACACCTCAACAATAAAGCAGCTAGCAAAAGAAAACAGGCAACTCGATTACACTAAAAGACTAACGCTAGTGACGGCTCTCGTTGCTGTAAGCTTGAACATTATACTCCTGAGCTTGTTAAACTAACAGGCTCTAGGCCTTCAAGGTTTCTATACCTATCATAGCCTTTAGCCTGCGCTAAATTCGGCTAAAAGATTTTCGACCTGAAAATCAATCGTAATCAAAAAAAGTTGGAAAATATTTTGCGAGTATCAAAACTTTCCCCGAAGTTTGAGCCATGAGTTTTTCGCAACCAACCACACTACACACCAACCCTAGCCTATCTAGGGTTCCAGCTGGAATGCTTGCAACAGTAAACATCAACATTAACCAACCAAACACTAGCGACATGAACAAAGCACGCAAACAACAACTAGCAGCCTTTAACCTTAAAGTTGAAGCGCTTAAAGAACAAATCGCAACACTTAGCGAGGACTTAATCGAGTTTCTTGAAGAGGAACTAGAACTAGCAGAGAACGTTTCAGAGAATCTTCAAAGCGGTGACGCTTGGGAGTCTAGGCAAGAAGACATTGAAAACCTTGAAGCCTCCAGCGCTGCATTGGAATCATCTGTCGAGAGCCTGTCAGAATGTATCGAAGAAGCAACCAAAATCACAGAAAACTAAACAAACCAATTAAACACATAAACAACATGGCAAACACAGTTAACCAGCTTAGAAGACTAAGCAAACCGCAGTTACAAGTTCAATCTTACCAACTACTAGCTAAGGCTGTAGGGGCTGCATTCGTAGGAAAAAGCAAAGAGATGTTAGTTGACATCATTCTTTTCCGCAGAGAACTAGCAACAGGAGTTGGTTTGGTTCTCGAGAACAACAAAGTTTTAGGCGCTCATGTTACTGAGCCAGCAACCGAAGACGAAACGCTTAACGTTTCTCAAGAAGAGGTTGAAATCCCTGCCCGAAAGGCTGCAAGGCCTAAAAAGGAGGTTACCCCACTTGGAACGCTCGAAGAATTAAAGGCAGCGCTCGAAGCTAGATACGGCAGCAACTCAGGCGAAATGTATCAAGGCCTAATAGAAGGCGGCTTTAAAGGTTTTAAACTTCGCAAGGCCTTGAACTCAATGATTAACAGAAAACAAAACTAACCAAACAACCAACAAATATGACAATCAAAAAACAAACAGCCGCTCAATTAGCATTATCTACATTTGGGCCAAACATTTGCAAACTTGTGTACGCTTCAAAGCTTGCTGGTCTAAGCCCTGAAGAGGCTTACGACTTTAATTTCGAAGGTTCTGCTAAGTTTACTCCAGTAGCAGAGAAAATCAAGATAGCTGAGAACTTGGCTAAGGTTGGGCAATCACTTGCAAAGTCTAGTAAAGTTAGGCCGCAAGATACTGACAAGATTACTGAAGGGCTACCTTACCTTGTAGAGCTTAGAGAAATTAGAAGCGTTCCTAGCAAACCAATTCAAACCCACTTTGCAACTTGTCAAGAGGCCTTGGAACAACACAGAAAATTGAGAGACCAAGCTTGCAACCTCGCAGCTTTCGCGGACACCCATACCGAAATTGAGATTTACTCTTACAGAACTGCAGAAGTTGTAAAGCTTTCAACCTTCAAATCAACACACAATTCATAGTCAACAACCAACAACCAACCAAACAACAACAAACATGGTACAATCATTTAACAAGGCAAAATTTGCAGCAGGTCTTTCTATTGAGGAAAGAGTTTTTGAACTTTTGGAGGTTACAGGCCTTAACTGGACAGTGAACAAGGAGCAGTTGGCTACCAAAGATGGTAGAGATACTGAAAGCTACGGCATTTTCCGTAACGACAACCAGCAGTGGTTAGGCACAATGGGTAGAGCATACACACCTTTTCAGAACCATGAAGTAGCCGAAACAATCGTTATGGCTTCGGATGGCTTGGGTATAGAAGTTAACAGGGGCGGCGAACTTGCTGGTGGCAGAAGAGTATTCTTGCAGGCTGAACTTCCTGAGGAATATGTAGGAAAATCTGGCGTTAAGCGTTGGGTTACTTGCACAAACAGCCACGACGGAAGTACTAGCATAGGTTTCGGCTCGACCAATACAGTAATTGTTTGCGAGAACACGTTTCACGTGGCATACAAGGGTATATCCAAAATTCGCCATACTTCTGGAGCTGCCGACAGAGTTCAGGCAGCTATGTTAGACCTTAGAACCACAATGGATTTAGACAACACATTGTTTCGCAAGTTCAAGATTCTAGCAGACAACAAGTGTGAAGAGGCTTTCGTCGCCAGACTTACTAAGAAGTTGTTTGGCGTAGAGATGGAGGCCAAGACCAGCGAAATATCCGCTCGCAAGCGCAACCAAGTAACTGCTTTTATAGACAGCATAGAGAAAGAGTTTGTTTTAGAAGGGTCAACTCTATGGGGATTATTCAACGGAGTTACTAGGTACACCAACCACGTAGCAGCACCTAAGGAAGAAGCGCAAAAAGATGACTATCTTTATTCTGGTGGTGGTTACGCTTTGAGCAATATGGCTTTCGACGAAGTAATGAGCTATCTAGATAACAATAGCAGAGAACTTGTTTACGCAAACTAATTTTAAATGGGGTTAGGTTTTGAGCCTGACCCCTTAAAACACAAACAAAATGCAACAGGAAACACCGAAAAAAGGCAGGGAGGCGACCAAGCCAGCAAGAAAGTCAACTAGTTTAGCAGTTGACAAGACATTGTTGCCAAGAATCAAAAAGCTACAGAAAGCTAGGTTCAATCAATCTTTCAACGACCTTGCGAACGAGGCGCTTAGTGCTTACCTAGTTCAACAGGGATTTTAACCAACCATAACCAACCAAACCAATGCACGTAAAAAACTACATAAACAGGTACAACAAAGTTGACGCTTTGCGAACCATTGCCATTAAGGAAGGTAATATCTACAAGAAAAAACAGGCCGACTATCTTTGTGCTATTATAGCTAAAAAGGTCGGAAAACTAGCTAATTTCAGTTTAAACTAACCAACAACCATGAACGAAGCACTATTTCACGCAAGAACAGCAGAATCTAACATTGAGGAAGGTTTGCTCCTCATCAACAAGGCAGGCAAAGACCTTAGCGCAACTTCGCTAATGAAAGCCAAGTCCAAAATAGCAGACGCTTTATTTCACATTCAACAATCCAAACAACACATAACACACAATGCTACAAGAACACAAAAAATTTAGAGCTGGTAAAACTTTCAGGTTTGTGGACAAACCTAACACCATTCTTATCCTAGTCAAGTATGACGCAACATGGGCTGTATGCGACACGACTACATGGGTTTTGTATCCTAACAGGTTCTCGCAAGTGGAGGAGTTTTGCACATCTAGTCAGGTTTGCGTAATGGCTGGCGGCGAAAATATTGTAGAGTTTTCTAGTCCTTTCGTCAAGTCAGACGCAAGAGAGGCCTTAGAAAAATACGCTCACGAGAAATTAACTGAAGAGGCCGACACCACCAGCAGCTTAGACAGGCTAATGGACTTGGCTAAGCTTAGCGCTTCTATGGGTTTATCGTTCGCTCACGAGAACATTAAAGCTCAAATGAAGAGCCTAACGGACACGTACTTTGAAGACCTAGAAAACATTGACCACCATAACCAAGGATAAACTAAAATGAGTAAGGAACTAGTAAAAATCGAAACTTTGTATGACGACTTAGAGTTGGCATCAAAGAACAATGAGCTAAACAGGCTTTTGGCTCAACCTCCTAAAAAGGAGTGGATAAAGCAAAACAAGTTTGCCGACAACACTGAATACCTACCTATCGACAAGGTTGAATTCTTGCTGGTGGCTGTATATGGCAAGTTCTCTGTCGAGATAAAAAGCGTTAGCGTTATAGCTAATAGCGTTGTGGTGGTGGTTAGGCTTCACGTTCGTAACCCAGTATCAGGAGAGCACGAATTTCAAGATGGAGTAGGCGCTGCGCCTATACAGACAGACAAAGGAGCAGCCGCAACAGACTTTAGCAAGGTTAAGACTAGTGCTGTGCAAATGTGTTCACCTGCAGCAGAAAGCTACGCTATAAAAGATGCAGCAGAAAAGTTTGGCAGGCTATTTGGTAAAGACCTCAACAGAAAAGACGTTGCCTCCATGTCAGCTTTCATAGAGAACAAGAGCGTTTTGTTCGACGAGATACTTAAAGAAAGGGGAATGGACAATGGCTAACGTAACAGGAACCACTAAACAAAAGGCTCAAAAGATAAAACATAGGAACATACAAAGAAGGTTTCTAGATATCCAGAAGCTAAGTTCTAACCCTACTTGGAGATACAACGTTATCGAGAAAATGGAGGAATGTCTGCCCAGACTTGGCTACCTTTGTATGGCTTTCGCAACTGCGACACGCTGCGAGTACGACGAAGCCAAGATTGAAAAGTTCATGTGTAAAGTGCTACCTGAGGTTAAGAAGCGCAAGCCAAAGGCAGTGGATAGGACATTCGGAGCGGTTCGCTGGTTTCAAAGTGGTGACTTATCCAACAGAATGCAATTACTCAAAGACGCAAAGCAAGAAGCAGCACAAAAAACAAACATTTAACCAACACAACAAACATGGAAAACGAAGCACAAAGATTATGGAAAATCAAGAGGCTAGCAAGAGCTACCTCTAGCGAGTTCAGTAACATCATAGGGCTAGACAAGAAAGGAAATTTTCCTTCTGTAGCTGGCGAAACCTATCTGAATACTGTGCTAGCAGAGCTTATGACAGCTCAAGAGGTTACTGACAGCAGGCCGACATTCATGGCTACAGAATGGGGTTTAGAAAATGAACCATTAGCATTCGATTCATTCAAAGAGTACTTAGGTCAGGAAGGGTGGGAGTATTTTGGAACCTACGCACCAAAGTTCTTTACTTACGGCAAGTGGTGTGGAGGCTCTCCAGACTCGCACAACGCTATGCTTAGGGCTGTCGCTGAATTCAAATGCCCAATGAATAGCGCAATCCACTTGCAACACTTGTCTTTCGATACAGTAGAAAAGTTCAAGGCAAAGAAACCTGATGCTTACTGGCAACTTTTAGGTAACGCAGTTATTACTGGTAGCGCAACCTGTCACTTTGTAAGCTTTGACAAGAGGTACATACACAAGAACCTACAACTTCATGTGCTTAGCTTTGAACTTCCTAAAGAAGATGCAGAGCTGGTATTTACTAGACTAAACCAATGCGTCGAATGGCTAGAAAGCAAAGCGCAAATTTTACTTGAAAGGGCTGTAAACTAATGACACCAAAGCAAGCAATAACCCTACTGGAAAACAAGGGGTATATAGTATTAAAGCCAAAGGAAAGAGGTTTCGGAGACATTAGCAGGCTAAGCAAGAACTCTGAAAGGATACTTGAAAGTTATGCTAGATATGCCTGCGAAGCTGTTGGTGTTGGGTTTAACGAGATTAGAGCTAAAGGCAAGAAGCGTGAAAACGTCATCATTAGGCAGGTCATTACCTACAGGATAGACGAAACCAAAGCCTTTACGCAAAAAGAGATAGCTGCTATATGGAAACAGGACAGAAGCACGCAAGTTCATTCAGTTCAGTTGATAACAGACCTTTTGGCTATCAAAGACCCTTTTGTAGCTAACCTACTAAGCAAGATACCTGCCTTTGTATTCGAGACACCAGCGCCATTTAACCCTAACAGGATTAAAACAGGCCTAGCAACTGATGAACAAGAAGATTAAACCGCAAAACAATGAAAGAAACTAAAAACAACTTGCAAAGCAGAATCGAAAACCTTAGGTTGCTGCTAAACTATGAACTAAGAGCTGCGGAAGGTTTGACAGACCTAGAACACAGGAAAAAGAGCGGTAAGGTTGTCGCCAAGTACAGGCAGTTAATAATGTGCGCTTGCGCTTTCAAGTCCTTGGAATCTATGGAATCTGAGATAGAAAAGCTCAAGCTTAAGATTTCCTATAGACAGGAAGGCGCTAAGCATATTAAAGACAGCAGGCTGTACGGAGAAAAGCAAACCAAGGAAATGATAGCAGTTCTTGGTATATCAGAGCTAAAATCCCAGTTATCAACACTAATGCATATTTACAATGCGTGAGGTTTCGCCAAGCAAAATTTACACAACACCTAAAGGGGCTAAGGTTAAGCTTACAGGTGTTTGCGTAAAGGATACTAGGTGGTATGGAACAATCCAGAACATAGAAACCAAAGCCTTTGTAGAGATGCCTTTAGGTGTCATTGACAACTCTCTTGTAGAAACAACAGAGGTTGTCGACCACGAAATTAGTCACAGAGATTATAAACAAACTAAAAAACCAAACACAAAACAATGAACATTTTAGAAAGAGCTAATGGTATCGTCAACCTAAATGACGAAGAGCATGTAAGGAAGTATGGCAACTTTATCGCAAACATGGAGAGGTGCGCTAGAATAGCATCAGAAATGAGCGACAAGGAGATTACCACTGAAGACGCTTACAACGTAATAATAGCTGTCAAGTTATCTAGACAATCAGTCAACGACAAGGAGGATAACCTGCTGGATGCTGTAGCATACATGGGTTCGCTTAACAACTACCTAGAAAGAGACAGAGTAAAGCTTAGAAAGGGTCACGCTAATGTTTAACAACAAGGTTATACAATACCTTAATTCGCCATACTTGCTGCTAGCAAACCCTAAGTTTAACGACTTTTTCGAGCTTACAGACAAGGAAGCTGAAGAGCTGAAAGAATTGAGGCCGCTCATTCAATACCATATGAGGTATGCAATGCTTGGGGAAGCACCTTACGAATTGCTTAGAGAGGGTTTGGATGCTTACTTTAGGGTTTACCTTTACAAAATATGGTTTCACCTTGGATATTACGGATTGCAAAACAAGGTGTTGCTAGATTATTGCGGCGGCAAAGGTTCTTATGCCAAGCAATTTGAGGCTGACAATCCACTTAGTACAGCAATAGTGCTAGACAGAGAAGGGGATATATCAGTTGACTTTGAGGCGAAACCAGACTGGTATAAGGGTACGCTTCATGAAGGCGTGTACGACTTTGTTCTTCTAAGCGAAATACTTCATTGCAAAAACTTAGAATGGCAAGAGTACCTAATATTTTCCAGCCATGAAGTCTGCAAGCAAGGCGGAACGCTTATTATAGTAGAAAACGAGGATATCTTTATGGCTGAAAGGCTTGAAGAGTTAAAAGGAACAAAACTTGTTTCATCTAGAGATATACTCAGGCTTACAGAAGGTTTATTTCAATTAAAAAAATCATTTAAAATCAACGACCACACAATTTATGAATTTAAGAAAATCTAACAGCAGCAATGGAAGAGTTACTTCTTTCAAGACTTACGCAGAAGCAGAAAGCTTCTTCGTTCACGAGATTTGCCACAATCCAGATTATGTAAACCACGACACCAGCGAAATGGTTGGAGTTGGCTTTACACTAACAAATCCATTAGCCAACAAGAACAAGCATAGCAACTACGAGTATGCGCAAGCTTTCTTTGACTGGTTGATATCTGGTAAAGGAGAGTTAAGCTCTGAAGTACTCAGGCTCAATCCTTGGGCTCAAAGATTCATTGACACAAGCGGCCTTCCTGAAGGTTTTTCTGGCAGCTACGGAATCAAGCTTGCTGGACAGCTAGATGTTGCTGTCAACGAGTTGAAGGTTCAGAAGGAAGGCAGGCGTAGTTATGTATCTATCTTGTGGCCAAGCGACCAGATTATACTAACAAGCAAGACAACCCACGAGTATCCATGTACTGTTGGTTTCAGTTTCTTTGTTCGTAACGGAGCGCTGGACATGGTTGTTAACATGAGGTCTAACAATTGCTTAAATGTTCTGCCCTATGACGTATATAACTTCACGTCACTTCAAAAGATGGTTGCTTTCAGGCTTGGTGTTGACATTGGTTATTACACACACTTTGCTAACTCGCTACATGTTTTCAAGAGTGACGTTCGTAGCGTTCTAGAAGGTGGTTACGAGTGGCAGCACGAAACAACCAAGCTACTATCCAACGAGTTCGAGCCAATCAGAAAGTGGGCTGACAAGGTAGGTATTCTAGCTCAATGCACCTCACACGCTCAGATTGTGAAGCTAGGAGAGGAGTCAGGCGAATTGTGTAGGCACGTTCTCAGAAACAACAAACAAGGGTACACAGATGCGTTAGGAGACATTCTTATAGTTATGGTGAACTTAGCAGCTAGCTTAGGAATTTCACTTGAACAAGCGCTTAATTTGGCTTGGCAAGAGGTTCACTCTAGAGAAGGCAAGATAAAGAACGGAACGTTTATTAAGCAAGGGGATAACAGTTAGTTATGGCAACAAGTTCAGACAGATACTTTATGGAGCGTGCTATGGTAGCGCGCTCCTTTAGCCCTTGCAACCGCCGAAAGGTTGGTGCTGTCATTACTGTTAATGGCCTGTTTGTTACAAGCAAAACATTCAACCACGTGGAGGGTAAAAGGTACGAGGCTTGCGAGTGCAACGGCAAGTCAAAGCCTAACGTTGCTCATGCTGAAGCTTTGGCCTGCAAGGAGTTGAAAGAAAAACATGGTTACAACACAACAACGCTCAAGTACTCTTTATACGTAACAATGCTTCCTTGCCAACAATGTGCTGAGAAGATTGTTGACGCTGGTATCAAGGAAGTTTTTTGGTGGCAACAACATGGTAGAAAAGGGGTTGTTGAGTACTTGCTAAGCAAGGGTATATACGTAGAGCGTATAGAAATTCCGTACCTTGAACCTAATGATGTCAAGGCAGATGAAAACCTGTGGAAATTTTTACTAGGCAAATTCGGTAACTTGGTATATATTTGCAGAGGTTTGTTTGTCAGCTAAGCTGACAGAGTTGTTTCAGGAGTAGGGTTTAGTGGCTGTGGTGGCTGCTAGACCCTTTCCTATTTATAGAGGGCTTCCTCTTTAACAACTAAACCAACAACTAACATGAAACCACAACAATCAAAGACAACAAGCTTTTGTATTTCTAAGGAAGACTTAGTTATTTCAATCGTAACATGTACTGCTTTTAATGAAGCAAACGTTAAATCCACGTTTTTCATTAAACACAAAGAAACTAGCGTAGCGATAAAAACAACCAACACTAAAGAAACTGATGGGCTGGTTGAGGTACTCGAAAGAGCTGTAGTAGAACTAAAAAGGTCTGCAAAGGAACATTCTAACTCCATTTAACATGAAACCTTCAAAAGAAAACTTTAACTTTCCGCATGACTACAATGCGAAAGACGACCCTAAATGTATGCTTCTTATAGAGCAGATGGGTTTGGAGGGGTATGGAATATTTTGGGTGTTGCTAGAAACGCTTCGTGTTCAAGAGGACTACAAGTGCCATGTCTCTCTAGTTCCACCAATTGCTAGAAGATACGGAACCAGCATAGAAAAGGTTAAGTGTGTTATACTAAACTACAACCTATTCACTATAGAAGGTAACGAGTTTTTCTACAGTGCTCCATTCAGGAATCGTATGCTGAAAGTGGATGGAAGGTCTAAGACCAATAAGGCAAAGGCTATAAAAGCTGCCGCTTCTCGTTGGGGTTCGTCTGGTCTAGCTCTAGAGACGACAACCGAAAATGAGGAATTTTTTATGCTCCAAGCAATGCACAAGCAATGCTCCAAGCATAAGGAATGTGAAAATCAATGCGATACGCAAACGGCTTTAAAATGCTCCAAGCAATGCTCCAAGCATAAGGAACCTGAAACACAAGCAGATACGCAAACGGCTTTACCTGCCCCTGTCGAAATCGGCGTCTTATTCTCTTCTTTTTCTGATAATTTATATAGTATAAGTAATAGTATAAGTAAAAAAGAAGGCCAGCAAGAGCATGACCTTATCAAGGCAGAAACTCCGAAAGCATTGGTGTTGTTTGAGCAACCAGCAGAGCAAAAGCACTACCTTCAGATTCTTGTAGAAAAGAGAACCGAGAACGTTTGCAAGATGAAGAAGCAGCTAACGTTTGACAAGGCCAAGAAACTTGAAGGTGATTATGGTAGAGATGTCGTGGTTGGAATCATTCAAGCAATGGAGAACAGGGTTGACTTGACAAAGAAAAACCTTGACGTAAACCTAACAATTAGAAATTGGCTGGCGATGAGAGGCACAAAGCCTAACACCTCAACAAAAGGCAGTGGTTTAACACACAAAATGACTTTATGACCTACGAAGAATACGGAATAGATGTTAAGAATAGAGCAAGTGGCTCGGTTTACACCACTTGCCCTAAGTGCAGCCCTGACAGACGCAAGAAATCTGACAAGTGTTTGAATGTAAACCTAGACAAAGGAGTGTTTAGGTGCAACCATTGTGGATGGGCTGGTGGTGTATCTAGCAGAGAGGCCAAGCCAGAGAAGAGAACCTATACACCACCACCAGAACCTAAAACCAAGCTTACTGACAAAATGGTTGCTTGGTTTGCGACACGCTCGATAACAGCAACAGCACTAAACCAGTTAAACGTAACCTCTGGAGAACAATTCTTTCCTCAGGTTAACGAGAAGCGAACTTGCCTGATGTTTAACTACTATAGGGATGGAAAGATAGTTAACACCAAGTACAGAGATGGAGACAAGAACTTCAGAATGCACAAAGGAGCTGAGCTTATATTGTACAACATTGACTCTTTGAAGGGTCAATCCAAAGCCTATCTGGTAGAAGGTGAAATTGACGCTTTAAGCCTGCACATTTGCGGCTTGACTAATGTTGTAAGCGTTCCGAACGGAGCAACCAAAGAAAAGAACAACCTTGCCTATATAGACAATAGTTGGGAGGATATAAAACACATACAAGAGTGGGTTATATGCACTGACAACGATTTAGCAGGCCGAAACCTTAGAGAGGAACTATCAATAAGGCTTGGCAAAGAGAATTGCTCATACGTTGTATTTGGAGAGAACAAAGATGCCAACGATTGCCTTATGAACAGAGGTGTTCAGGCTGTGGTAGAACACTGTACCAAGCCAACCCAGTACAGGATGACAGGTGTGTTTAGCTTTGAGGATATAGAAGATGAGATTCTAGACTTCTACTACAACGGGCTACCTAAAGGAGCTAAGACTAGCATAGCTCCACTTGACGAGCACCTTAGTTACCATGAGGGGTACATTACTGTACTTACTGGAATACCTAGTCATGGTAAAACTAGTTTCCTTGACTTTTTGTGTGCAAGGCTAAACATCATAGATGGATGGAAAGGTGGTTTCTATTCACCAGAGAACAAGCCTTTAAAGTTGCATGCCTCAAAGCTTGCTAGGATATACACAGGAAAACATTGGGATGGCGAATACAAGATGAACCTTGAAGAGCTGAACGACTTTACAGAGTACATTCGAGATGAATTTTGGTTTGTAAAACCTGAGGAAGAGTATAGCGTGAAGAGTATTTTGTCGTCGGTTTCGCAGCTAGTTAAAAGGAAAGGTGTCAAGTTCTTTGTCATAGACGCTTGGAACAAACTTGACCACAACGACGATAGCACCAGCTACGTAGGAAAGACACTAGACGAGATTGCTGCTTTTTGCGAGATGAACCAAGTTCATTGCTTCCTTGTGGTTCACCCTAAGAAAATGCAGAAGAACCGAGACACTGGACTTTACGAATTACCTACCCTGTATGACTGCTCTGGTTCCGCGAACTTCTACAACAAGGCAGATGGAGGTATATCTGTATACCGAAACTTTACGGAGGATATAAGCGAGATATACTTTCAGAAAATCAAGTTTGAGCATTGGGGAAAGGTTGGCGCTGTACCAATGAAGTACGAAAGAATCAGTGGAAGGTATTACCCTTCTGGTTCTGAGCCTAACAGACAGAATTGGATATATAACCACCCTACCGAAATACTAGTTGAAAACCCTGTAGCATCATTCTCTTCATCTGAAGACTTTCCATTTTAACAACCAAACCAATAACAAATATGACAGACAAGAAAATTACTGATTGCAAAGAGATGGTTAAGAACCTTCTCACTTCGACACCACACACAAGAGATGATGACAATAGGCTTATTGCCAACTTTTGGTGGGCTGAACTAGACAGAGCTAAAAAGAAGGGTTGCAACTCGACCGAGCTTCTTAAAATGCTTAGCGAAGGCCAACTAACAAGCGGTGAAAGCATTACCAGAATGAGGCGAAAGCTTCAAGAGGAATTCGCAGAGCTTAGGGGTAAGCTGTACGAAGAGCGCCAAGCAAGGCAGAACCCAGTAAAGAAAGAATTAGGATACAAAACAAACGATTAAAACATGAAAAACATAGTAAAATTCAGAGGCTTCAAAAAATCAACAAACGAAGCCATTTACGGAAGCCCTATTTGCGACGACAAAGGAATTGTTTTTGCTATATGCCAGCAAATGACAAGCCCTGTGGAGAATGGTGTTATAAGTGGTTGGGTATTCTGGGTGAAAGACGCAACTCAGTTCACTGGATTTATCGACACCAACGGCAAGGAAATATACGCTGGAGATACAACAGAAGAGGGGGAGGTTATCTACCATAGCGAATATGGAGGTTTCTTTATCAAAACAAAGAATTGTACAGAGGATTACTTGCCTTTGTACGACGTGCTACCAGTAACAGTAACAGGAAACATTTTTTAAACAAAACAAACATAACAACAACATGGAAAACCAAGAACTAAAGGTGTTGACACCTAGAACAGAAATCGAACTAGCGATTACGAAAAACAACCTATCTACAGAGATAGCCAGCTCATTCAAGGAAAAGTTCTTTCCTCTTATCGAGAAGATTGAGAACTGGAGCAGAGGCGCTAAAGAGTTAGTAATTACTGACATCAGTCAAAAGCGAGAAATGGCTATGGCTAGAACAGCTAGGTTAGCGCTTAAAGACCTTCGTGTAGAAGCTAGGAAGGTTAAAGAGTCATTGAAAGAGGAAAGCCTTAGATACAACAAGGCTGTAGATGGAGCGTACAACATCATTGAATTCATGGTGAAACCTATAGAGGAACACCTTCAGAAGCAAGAAGACTTTGAAAAGCGCTGGAAAGTAGAGCAAGAAGCGGTAGTAAGAGCTGAAAGAGCTACCAAGATAGAGCCTTACAAGGCTTATGCTCCATTCTGTCCAGACCTAGCATTCTTGACTGAAGAGCAGTTTGAGAAAATGTTAGAAGATTCTAAGACCTTGATGGAGGTTGCTGTTGACAAGGCTAAGAAAGCTGAAGAGGAAAAGGTTAAGCTAGAAAAGGAGCAAGCTGAGGCTAAGGCTAAAGCTGAAAAGGAAGCCCAAGCCAAAGCAAAGGCAGACAAAGAGTTGAAAGATAAGGCCGAAAATGAAAGGCTAGCTAAGTTTGCTGCAGACAAGAAGATAGCAGATGAAGAGCTGGCTAAGAAAAACAAGGCGCTAAAGGAGCAGCAAGACAAGTTAGACCTAGAAAAAGCTCAAATGGCTAAAGTGGCTGCAGAGCAAAAAGCTAAGCAAGCTGAGCTAGACAAGAAGGCAAAGGAATTGGAGCAGACCAGCAAAAAGCAAGCAGCGCCACAAGCGAAACCGACACAGGCAGAAATGGCAGCAGCGCAAGCCGTTCCAAACTACTTCAAGACAGGAACTGACAAGGAAAAACTTGCAGCGCTTGGAAAGATGATAGGGTTAGTGGTTCTGCCTATCATGGAAACCGAAGAGGGTAAAGCAGCAATGGCTAACATTCGAGTGCTTTTCATCAAGCTAGAGAAGTATGTTTTAGAGAATTCGGATAAACTAGAAACCCCAAAAGCATAGGTTATGGCAAATAAAAATAAAGCTCCAAAGTTGTGTATGCAAGTTCTCATACACACTGAACCAGATGGCCTATGGTACAAGAAGGGTCAAAAGCATTTTGTTCACCCAAACCCAGTAACAGGATTCTCTGGAGGTGGGTTATGCTTTCAGAAGGACTACGGAATGTTTGGCATACACGTCGAACACTGCAAGATAATAGGAGTGTATGACGCAAAGGCTCTTGATAACAACGACTAAACCATGGAAATAACTGAATTTAAAGTTAGCTTGTATTATGAACCTAAAAAAACCATTGAAATCTATATAGGAAAGGGTGTTTCTGGTTGCAACATTATAGATATTACAGGTCATTGCCCTGAATACTTCTTTAAAGACAACAACAGGTTAAAGGTTATAAGACAACCACTACTACCAGAAAGAGTAGTTATAGCTCGCACAATCGAAGAAGACGTTATGACTAAAGGCTTAGTAAAATAAACACGCAACAAACCCAATTAAAACAATATGGACACAACAAACAACAACGAAAAGATTGAGAGCGCTGCTCCAATCCTAAAGAAAACCAAAGTTAAACAGAACCCATTACTGAAGCACGTTCTACCAACTGCTGAAGATGGTAGCTTTAGAGTGCATACTCCTAAACTGCTTAACGAAATCAAGAACAACGCTCTGATGAGGCGCTACAAGGTTCCTGTTTCTATCCTAAGCTCTATCATAGGTGAAGTGGCTTTAGCTGCTGCAAGAATCAATGACAGCGAGCTAAACAAGCTGATGTTACAGCTAACGCTATTTACACTAGCTGACCCAGACAGCGAAGACTTCGACCCAGAAGCACTATCTACAATTTTCAACCCTAAAACTAAGGAGCTGCTAGATGAACAAGCCAAGAGCCAGAAAAAAGACTAGGTGGATATTACTACCAAGAGCTTCATGTCCTAAGAATTTGAGGGTGCAAGTTGTGAGACCAGATATATTTAAACCTGAATACATGTTGCCACAGATAAATCAAGGTTACTGCTTTTCTGGTTAAAACAAAGACCGCTAAAATTTGATTCTTCTAGGCTCTTAGCCCTGCTTACTAGAAATGAGTGGGGCTAAAGCCGTTTAATTAATGAGGAAATTTTACGTGAAAATTTTTGGCTACACGGTTTAAATTTGCTGCCATGAAGGCACAACCAAACCAGACCGAAACGGAATACAGAAACAAGGTTATTCTAGAGCTATACAAAGACACAAAACTCAAGACAGCTTGCAGGAATATAGCTGGTAGCGATTACGCAGAAGACCTGTTCCACGAGGTTATATTGGCTATATATGACCAGCCGTTTGATAAATTGAAGCGCTCTGTAGATAATGGGTACATAAAGTGGTTGTTTTTTAAGATAGCCACAAATCAGTTCAACTCTAAGAATGGTAGCTTTTACACGAAATTCAGGCACAAGGATATCAAGGAAGAGCTAGGCAAGGCTTGTTTTGATATGACCAACGACAACGAGGAACAAGAGCTGAAAGAGGCTTTGATAGTTCGTGTTGAAAAGGCAATGAATGAAGAACTAGACTGGTTTGATAAAACGCTTGTAGAATTGTTCTCAGAGTTCAAGAGCGTAAAGAAGGTTAGTGAGCAAACCAACATACCATATAAAACAGCAAGCGCCTCAATAAAAGGCAGCATCGAGAAGATTAAACAGATAGCCAAACACGAACTTAAATCAAAATAAACATGGACACACAATCAAAACTTCAGCTAGCATACATGCTGGCGCCATTATGTACCTTTTTTGGTATTGCATTTTCGGATTTTTTAAACGAACGTTTCCTATTGCATCTAGGAAAAGCCGCCCCTAAACCTTTTGGTTGTGGGTATTGCATGGCTTTCTGGATAGGTATGTTCTCTTCGTTTTACTTTGGGTTAGGCGTAATCGGTATATTTACTGGTTGCTTAGCAGCGATTTTGACCATTGTTGTAACCAAGCACTTAGAGAAGTAAACATGAAGACACTAACAGATATCGAAAAACTGGAGGTTATAGAACTCCTGATGCATTTAGAAGAGAAGCACGAAGATTTCGTAAAGCTTCAGTACAGCAAGTTTACAGCATTCGACTATGAGCACATCAAAGACGCTATCCATATTATTGCAGGCTTTAGACCAAAGTCTAGTAATTGTGTTCCGTGTATGTCGGATAATATCAAGATAGCATTCTTCCATTACGGGAAGATTAAGCACGAGCTCAATGCTAAGGCAGTAAAAAACTATATATCAACAACAATTAAACACATAGATTTAGGAGGAAACGAAAATGGCGAAAGTAGTAAAGAAAACTCTGGACAAAACAAGCAAGGAAACAAAGCCTCTGTTGAATCCAGCACCCAAAACAGAACAGACACCTCAAATGGTGGAGGAAAATCAAAACAGCCTATCAGAAAACAACGAGGTTTTGGCAATTGAAAGCGTTCCAGTAACGCTTGAAATTTCTACAGAAACCCCTGTAAAGAAAGGAAAAGTTGGAAAACCTAGAATTATAGGTTCTCCAGACGACTTATGGGCACTATTTATACAGTATAAACAATGGGTTATAGATAATCCATTTTATATACAAGACTATGTAGGTGG
>Ga0181350_1000054_pt1 | contig 34905 bp, 58 predicted proteins | sample Su13VDMM110DCMD_FD_130105 | JGI IMG/M metagenome (GOLD analysis project Ga0181350, IMG submission 130105) | Freshwater viral communities from Lake Michigan, USA - Su13.VD.MM110.DCM.D | ecosystem: Environmental > Aquatic > Freshwater > Lake | place: USA: Michigan | collected 2013-07-16
AATCGGCTTATGGCGATCCATCCGAAACGCGCCAGGAAGCGCCACAAGGCGCAAACACGGTTTCGGCGTAGTACCGCACTCATACCGCGTGACAGGCGGTATTGTGGGCAGTATTGCTCAATTAACTATTAAAGGGGTACACCATGACGAAAGATAACGCTATTGCATTAGCACTCAAAATATCAAAGCGCGATAATGTAGATATGTACATTTGCGTGGAAGGTTATGAGGATGAACGGGAATGGGAGGCCGTTAATCAGAATGATTTAGATACATTCTATTGTGGCGCGATGGCATATCTTGCTGCGAGTTTCGGCAAGTTAGTATTGTAGTACCGCACTCATGCGCCGTGACAGGGCGCATTGTGGGCGATATTGCTCATTAAACATTAAAAGGATTAAATCATGCTTTATGCCATTTACTACCGTACTTATCTGCTAGGCCACATACGCGCCCAATCATGCAAGGATGCCATTACATCCTGGGGCGTACCGATTGAGGATGATGCCGCAGACTACACGGCAAGGGGGATAGCATGATCATCCTCACGCGCGAGGCCGATTGGCAAACCCCTATATGCGGGTCAAATGATGACGAGTATCAGATATATCTAGCTTGCGCCGATGATGGCAAGGGGGGCGATATTACCCGCAATGGGGAACCCCTTTTGACTTACGACCAATGGATAGCATCATGAGTCGCGTAAAGGAAAGCGAGTCCCTGGCGCATCAGATAGAAGGATTACGCTTTGATAGGGATATGTTGCTGTTCATTGTTCAACGTTTCTTGGGCGAGCATGATGCTTTGAGCATGGATAGCACCGGCAAGATATGCGACAGGTGGCCTGGCGTAGCTAAGGATGCCCGTGATGCCGTTAAATCGTTAAAGGGAGGTTAAATGAATACCATCATTATCGACGTTGACCAGGTAGTCTTTTGGGCGTTTATCGTGATCCTGGCCATCGGCCTGGGCTTTGTATTGTAAATAGTTGGGCGTAATCTTTTCGCCCAGTTATTTTTTAATAATTAAAGGAGCATAAAATGCAATTATCAGACGCGATTGAAGCAGGGCTAGCTACGTTGGGTTGGAATGCCCAGCCCCCTGGCTGGCAATGGGTAGACTTTGGCGCGGTATGCGCCTGGGTTGATCCCGATGCGGTTGATATGATCGAAGGAAGGGTTGAATCATGAGTGTAATTGAGATAAGAGAGAGATTTGATTCTGACCTGACCTGGGCAGATTTACTGGAAATCACCGGACTACCAGCGGCTACGCTGTACGAAATACTTTTCGGAATGGAATAATCTTGACAAATCCCATACGCGCAAGTTAGCATTTGCTCAATCGTGTCGAAACGATGCAAAGCCGTTTAGTATGCCACTTCCCAAAAACGCTCACGCGCCAAGGGTTTCGACAGGTGGCAGACTAAACGGTTTTTTTTCGTCTATACGCGGGAGCATGACGGGGCTATGACCCAGCCCTCGCAAAGGTGCAATCGACCGATGCGGATAAACAGCACACTACGCTCCGCAAGAGTGTCCAGCTTTGATTGGCTGGAAGTAGCCCAGAATAACGGGAATAAGCTGATAAACGAGAGATTGCACTACCCCGCTTAGCGGGTTTGGTTTTATTGTGCCAACAGCAACGTATAACTCTCTAAGATATAAGTTTAGTAACACCTTGCATAGTAGGAAGTAACAAAGTAATATAAATGTAGCAAGCCCATTAATTAATTAATCATTGAAAGGTAATTATGAATCTCTGCATCAACTGTAAGCATTACAAAGACAATCCTATCGCGCCCAAGATTCTTTCTCTTGGCCTCTGCGCTCGCAAGGATGATCGCGATCCCGTGACGGGCGCAATCGAGTTGCCCTTCTGCTCTACCGAGCGTAAATCGTTTGGAACCTGCACCGCCCAGGGTATCCACTTCATCCAAGCGCAGTCCTTCCCGCATCAGGATCCCCTGCCTCGCCCCGTAGAGAATCTCACTACCTATGGCTCACCTATGAAAGATGGAGATTAATCATGGCTGACTTTTCCCCCGAGAATAGAAATAGCGCAATGTGGTCAGGTGATGCTCGCAAGATCGCTGCCGGCAGAGATGCCGAGGTCTGGCTCATCAAGACTGGAGCGAAAGAAATAGAGGACATTGGGCATCTTGAAAACGTGCAATGGGGACTGCGCTTGCAAGCACCCATAGCAGCAGCCGTAGCTGACCGTGAGAAGGTGCGCCTGAAGGAATTGGACATAGAGGGTACGCACCCCATGCACACCTGGATGCGTAGCCACTTTGACTATGTTTCAGAAGATAACAAAACCCTTTATGAGATTAAGAATTACAGCGTACACGCCCGTGGAAAGTTTGGTGATGATGGCAGCACGAAGATACCCGTTAATGATCTCGCTCAATGTATCCATGAAGCCGCAGTCTTTGGCGTGGACATGGTTAAGTTGTGCGTGTTATTCGGCGGTCAGGAACTCTGCATCTATCCCATCGAAGTAGATACGTCTATGAAAGATGCGCTGATCCAGCAGGAGGCTGCACTATGGGCGCATATACAGACACGCTCACCTCCAGAGGCATCGCACCCTGATGACCTACGCGCTATCTTCAAACAGGATGATGGCAGCTACAAGGTTGCGTCTACTGATGTTGAGATGGTTTGCAAGAAGTTGAGAGAGATCAAAGACACCATCAAGCGGCTGGAAGAACAGGAGGAAGATTTGACTGGCAGGGTGCAGCGGTACATGGGCGAAACCAGTCTGATCCAGACCGTTGATGGTCACACATTGGCAACATGGAAAACCGCCGCAGCTAGTAAGCGTTTCGATACCAAAGCGTTTCAAGTGTCTATGCCCAAGGTGTATGACCAGTTCGTCAACACCCTGCCTGGCAGCCGTAGGTTCTTAGTCAAATGAAAATCCTTTCCCGACTGTTCTACGGTAGCACTCCGAGTAACTTCCCCCGAGTAAGGTCAACTGATCCTGATACTAGCCACGCAGCAGCAGCACAAGCTAGTGAATTAGCAATTGACCATCAATCCTTGATTATGTCTGCGCTTGATAAGCCTGGCACGATCTATGACATTGCCGAGCGAACTGGCCTTGACGTTAACCAAGTAGCTAGGCGCATGAATGAGTTAGAGGCTTTGCATCTGGTACGCACAGAAGGTAAGGCTAAGGGTGGTACGGGCAGACTGTGCCGCGTTTGGCACGCAGTATGAATAAGGTAGCAGAGGCGTGTATAGACCTAGCTAGGCAAGAGGCGGTGCTAACCAAGGCGCATACCCTATGGGCAGCCGCGCAGACTATTAATCGCTTAGAACACGAAATGGCAGAAGCGATTGTAGAAATATCAGATCTTAAAGAAAGGATTAAAAATGATTCCAGAAAACAAAAGTAATCACGCATTTGAAATACCGGAAGAAAGCCCGATACATCTTATGTACAAGCTGGCAAAGGGTATGACTGACGATATATTTTCTGAGTTGCGTAAGACCAACGATCCTGTTCAGCAAATAGATATTCCCATCTTCATGGGTTCGGACATGATTATCACAATCTCGCGTGGTGCTGAAACCGCTGCGCGTATTGCGATAGAGAAAGCAAAGGGTAGCTAATGAGTCGCGTTGATCTGGCTATCTATGTCATGGCAACATCATCAGTATTAGACACAATCATTTCATTAATGGAGAAATTCAAATGACTAATGCACTTGTACCCATTGCAGACATTGAACGCATGGCAGTAGCGGTTGCCAAGTCCGGTCTGTTCGGCATGAAAACACCTGAGCAAGCGGTAGCACTCATGCTGATAGCCCAGGCTGAAGGGATGCACCCCGCAATTGCAGCGCGTGACTACCACGTCATCCAGGGTAGGCCAGCACTCAAGGCTGATGCCATGCTTGCCAGGTTCCAGGCTGCTGGTGGCAAGGTCAACTGGGATATTTATACGGATGCCGAGGTTAAGGCTACGTTCTCCCATCCTTCCGGTGGCAGCATCACCCTGTCCTGGACGTTCGAGCAGGCGCGGAAGATCGGCTTGACGGGTAAGGACAACTGGAAGAACTATCCTCGCGCCATGCTACGCGCTAGGGTTATCTCTGAGGGTATCAGGACGGTCTACCCTGGCTGTGTAGTGGGTGTCTATACACCCGAGGAGGTGCAAGACTTTGAACCCGTCAGAAAGCCCGTAGAGCGCGATATGGGAACCATTGAGGTGGTGGAGTCTGACTCTGTGCCAATTGCCGAATCCATCAGCACGATGACGGACGATCTGCCTCCAGAGGAATGGGCGTTCTCCCTGCCAGGCAAGGATGCGGTTATCTACGGATCTCCAGAAGAATGGCTGGATGCGTTGATGATTGTGGTGGACAAGATCATTGCCAGCAAACTGGCGTGGGAGGGCAAGCAAGAGAAAATCAAGGCACTCAAGCTGATCAACGTGCCGGTGTTCAGGCGCTTTGGCCTCCAGCGCACTACCGAGATTTACAAGGAAATTGATGCCAAGTTCTCTGCCTCTGGAGAAGCATAAAAATGAGTGATTTCAAGAGTAAATCATTAGTAGATGGAAAGGGGGTGCTGTTCACCAATCACGACAAGATTGATGAGGCATCCCCCGACATGAAAGGCGAACTGTTCTACAACGGGGAACTCCTCCGCATTGCAGGATGGATAGTGGAAACAAAAAAGGGAATGTTAATTTCAATTGGTATTGATAAATTAGGAAAGAAAAACTATGGCAACTAAGATTCCAGAAGAAGGCAAAGGCGTACTTTTTAGCAATGACAAGAAAGGTAATGAGAAAGCACCCGACTTTAAAGGCGAGGTCATGGCTAACGGGAAACTGATAAAACTTTCCGCGTGGAAGCGTACTTCCGCTTATGGAGAACTCATCAGTCTGGCAGTCAATCCAATGGCTACGCAGCAGTATCCGCGTGAAGTTAAACAGCAGGATGACCAGGATGTACCCTTCTAATGGCTATCACTAAAAAGGTGGCTCCTAAGAAGCCCAAGAAGGTACTTGCTCAACCTAAGAAGCCAAAGCTGTTCTTTGCTACGCCTATGTATGGTGGACTGTGCTACGGGTATTACGCCCAGGCACTCATCAATCTCACCAAGATTACGCATGGGAATATGGATGTTGTCTATTCGTTTATGTTCAACGAATCACTCATCACCCGCGCAAGAAACGCCCTAGCCCATGCCTTCATGAAGTCTGACTGCACACACTTGATGTTTGTGGATGCTGACATACGCTTTGAAGCTACGGATATACCGCCCATGATCTCTGCCAACAAAGACATTATCTGCGGCATCTATCCTAAGAAAGAGATTAACTGGTCATCCGTCAAATACGCTGTGGATAGTGGCGTATCACTAGAGAACATGAAACACCATACCGGCAGCTTTGTGGTTAACCTGGTGGGCTATACCGGATCTGTCACCGTTCCCATGAACCAGCCTGTAGAGATATGGAATGGGGGAACAGGGTTCATGCTCATCAAGCGCGAGGTGTTTGAGAAGCTATCCAAGCGCGTACCGTCTTATTCCAACGATGTAATGGATCTGGGTGGAACCATCAAGGCGCAGGACAAGATCATGGAATACTTTGCTACCAGCATTGAAGAAGGAACCAACAGGCTACTGTCAGAGGATTACCACTTCTGCAATATCTGGAGGAAGGCTGGCGGCAAGGTCTGGGCAGCACCCTGGGTACGGCTAGGCCACATTGGAACCTATGCCTTTGAAGGTCAATTGCTGCAATCTAAATAAAAAAAGCCCCGACACCAATCCTGACAAGGCGCAGGACAAGGTGCGGGGTAAGGGGATTCCTATGGCTAAATTTATTATCTCAAATGCAAAAACCAGAGGCAAACGTAACCGTCAAAGAGGCCAGGAGGGAGAACGGGAAGTAGCCGCAATCCTGACTGATCACCTCAATTACAAGGTTAATCGGTTACTAGGTCAGGAGCGAGATAAAGGATCTGACATATCAACTCCCCCTTATAGGTGGGAGATTAAACGCAGGAAACGCATAGGACTGCTCTACGACTGGATGGATGAGTCCATAGAAGGGCTACAGAACGCATCAGAACGGCCTGTGGTGGCGTTTCGGGGTGATGGCAAGGGTTGGCTAGTCACCCTGCCTTTGCTGGAGTTCATACGACTTATTAGAGAGGAAATTAAACATGAGTAGTGAATATAACAAACGTAAAAGAGAAGCGGCTATTCAGTATTTAAAAGATAGAAGTAAGCACTTACTAACCACTAAGTACATTCCTAGCGATTCGGCGCATACCAATGTGTCTGCAACCATGAAAAAGTATGTGGAAGAAATGAAGGAGGTGGGGAAATGAATGACGGAACCACACACTATGAAAACTGCTGGCAGTCAGGAGCAAAACACTATGAGTGTGCGGTAAAGGAACTCGCCGCTTGTTCCGCGCAGTTTGACCGGCAACAAGAGCAGTTGGACAGGAACGCGGAGAAAATCGCCATCCTGCGGGATGCCCTGTCGCGGTTAATTGATGTGCATGACGCTATGGGCGGGAAATGCGGCACAGTACGCATTCTTGCAGAGGAAGCACTCTTGGGGAAAGCGCAGTCAGAATACATCTGCACCTGCGGAATCAGAGTGACACCGCACAAATGTCCTGCAAACGACGGTTTTTAAGGAGAAAAATAAATGGAATACAAAAACATTGAAACCGTAAAACAGCTTGATTTTGATCGGCTTGATACGCTGGTAAGCGAACGACTTGGTGCGCTAAAAATCTACGCGCAGAACGTCGGTCAAACGGAGTCTGATGTACACGATGCTATCTGCCGCGATTTGATATTGCCCTGCGTTTACACTCTGGTGGAGTTTCTTGAGTCCGTGAAGATTGAAGATGAGGAGAATGACGGTGGATAACAATGAGATAGATGCAATGCTTGCAGCGCACCGCCGCCAAGCATGGATTGCAGGAGCAGTCTGCGGCTTTGCCTGGGCAGCTTTAGGTGCGATTGCTGCTGCTGCCATCCTCTCCCACTATGTAATAGTTACAGACAAACCGCCTACAAAAGTAGAGAAGAAGAAGTGACTATCCATTACCACGGTACGCCAATAACACCGCGTTCAGTTTTGCAAGAATTAAGTGGAAAGTGTTTTTGCGTTTCTTTTGCTTCACCTAATGATTGCATTTGGGCGCATGAGCATGGACAAAGTGTGATGTTGGATAACGGCGCGTTTTCAGTTTGGAGGCGAGGCATTTCTATGGATTGGTCAAAGTATTACGCTTGGTCTGATAAATGGCTTGAATACCCAACAACTTGGGCGGTCATTCCTGACGTAATAGACGGTGGCGAAGCGGAAAATGATGCAATGTTAAAGGAGTGGCCTAACCAGAAAGGAGCTCCCGTTTGGCATTTACACGAAAGCATAGGCAGACTTGAAAGGCTTTGCGTTGATTACGACAAAGTTTGTTTTGGATCTAGCGCCGAGTATCAAGTTGTTGGAAGTCCAATGTGGCACAAAAGAATGTGCCAAGCCATGAACGCAATTTGTGTTAATGGCGTAGTTCCTGTTTGGATTCATATGCTCCGAGGGATGGCGGCGGCAAGGTTTGGCTATCCGTTCGCATCTGTTGATTCAACAGACATAGCCAGAAATCACCATTTAAAACATAACGCGCTTGAAATGGCAAACATTTGGGATTCTGTGCAATGCAAGCCTAGATGGGACATAACCCCAATACAAGAAAGGATGTTTGCATGATTTATTTTGCAATAGGGATTTATACGGTTGCAATGATTGCGGCTAATTTAATTGTGGCGTTTTTTGGCCCTTGGGTCAGCCCAATTAATTCATTTTTTTTGATTGGTTTAGATTTGGCTTTGCGCGACAAACTTCACATGATGTTAAAGCCATTGCAAATGTTGGCGTTAATTATGGTTACAGGAGTCTTAACATATATTTTTAATCCAACAATTTCTAAAATAGCTATTGCATCAAGCATTTCGTTTATGGCGGCATCATTAGTCGATTGGTGCGTGTTTCGGGCAATTACTGGAAAATGGATTCGTAGAAGCATTTGGAGTAATACAGCTGGCGCGGCAGTTGATTCTGTGCTTTTCCCTACACTAGCCTTTGGAGTATTTCTCCCTCACATTGTGGCAATGCAATTTATAGCCAAAATAGCAGGGGCAACTTTTTGGTCATTTATGTTAAAACCTAAAAATAATTAAAAGTTACCGACTACCGCAATTCCAACGTTTCCTAGCGGCTTTCCCTCTTACACCGTTCCACTTCTTACTACGGGCGCAGAAAGATTTGTGTCGAGGATTATTCGGATCTTTGTTAGGCGCTTTAAGGTTACTGCCAGCAGCATTAGCCTTGCGCCTACCCTTTGCAGTCAAGCCAGCACCCTGGGAAGCGGGTAATTTCTCACCGCGTCCTACCGATAGATTAGGAAACTTCTTAGCCACGGCGAACCTTCCTTTTCTTGGCAGTCTTAGCCGATCTAATAAATGCTTTGGCAGTAGGGTAACCTTTTTGTCCTGGCTTCTTGGCTGGCAAACCTAACTTCCTGCGCCGGTTTATGTTGTAGTACAAGCCTTTCATTGGATTCCTTTCACAAAGAGCGCAGCTTCAGCATCCCTGCGTCTGACTAATCCCCTTAACTCTACCCCACCAGCAGTACGGGGTTTGGCAATCAATACCGCCGCCTTCTCCCAGTTTCCTTCATTGATAGCCCGTCTAAGTCTAGAAACTCTGAAGGCTCCGATTCCACAATTCCAACACCAACTGACAACTGCTGCGTGGCTTTGTGGCTTTGCTGCAATGGCAGGAGCCAGTTTGAGCATAGCGCACGAATAACTGACCAATCCTTCACGGAGTTCTTTCTTGGCCTCCTCTCCCGTAATCCCAGGACTGTCCTCACAGATTCCATACGTTCTCCCGTATCCGCGTGTCCATACAGGTGGAGAAGCTAGACGATCCAGATAGGGATAAACCATCCCCCCGCGCCGTTTCTCGCAACCTTCAAAGTAAATAACAAGAGGTAGCGCAAAGTCTAGCCAATCACTCATTTAGACTTGCGTAAGGATCTATCTGCAAACCAGAAACTAATAATGCTGCCAAGCAATGCACCGTCAAATTCTGTGTAAGCAGCTTTAACCGCCTCTGCCAGAGATATGCCCGTCTGCATGGCTAGGTAGAGCGTAGCGCCCTTTGCAGCCGAATAGATAGCCAACAACCAGTAACTTGTCACCGGCCTGACTGACGCTGATAGGGCTAATGTCCACCCACCAGCAGAAGTTGCTTCTTGAGATTGGGATTTGATGGCGGTTGTTAGTGCTTCCAACTCACCGGCTTCCCTAGCCAAATCTACATCCATCTGACGCAATGACTTGTCAGCTTCACTCTTTTGCGCTTGCAGGGCTACTTGTTTGTCATACATTACCGCTTCGTGCTGGCGTTCTTTTTCTTTGTCCTGCATCTCTATGTGTGCCTGATACAACCTAGACACGCCACCAAAGACAATACCAAGTAGTTCAAACATTAATGCGCTTTCAATACCAAAGACACAAGCAGCATAAATATTGCGCCAAGTCCTGTAACAAACAATGTTTCTATGCGCTTTAACCTAGCATTAACACCGCGCATTTCCTTCTCAATTCCTTCGTATCGCAAGGCACAAAGGTCAATATGATTTTCTATCTTATTATCAACCTCTGTGACTGTGACCATTACAACCCTTCACCTGGAGTTGCATACACAATTCCAGTTCCAGAGGCAGCAATAGCAGATAGATACAGCGTAGCCGTGTTAGTTGACTGCGCTGGCGTTGTCAAAATAATTGTCTGATTGTTGTGCAAAACAGTTCCATAGCCTGGCGTTCCTGCCACCGGAATAACAACATCGCCTACGCTAGAATTGCTCAACCTGATAAAAACTTCTGCTGCGGTTCCGTTATGAATACGAACCTGATTACAAGGACTATCGGAAAGAATAGCTACCGTATTTGCAGAGGTAGTTACATTTATCCTAGTAGTCTTTCCATTAACTTGGAAAGCAATGTTGTTAGCCATTAGTAGACTTTCCGACCAGGCTTAGTAGTGGGTGATAACTTGGTAGAGGTTTGATTCTCATCAAAGCAAAATACGGAACGGAACCCACCTACCGGCATCGTGCCTACAGGCCAATGCGGTTGACCACCATCGGTGTTATCAGCAGGAAGTTGATTGCGTACCGGCTTTGCCATACATTGATTCGTATTAAGTAACTTTGCGCCAGGTACGGTGCTTTTAATTTGAAGATCTTTCATTGTCATTCCTCTCTTTGACTTTAACGATTAAGTAAGCAAAACCAGCAAAAAAAGCAGCCATGCCCAATCTCTCAATTGTCGGCTGATTCATTGTCCAGCAAGCCAACACAAAGGACATAGTAAGCCCTAAGATCGTTAGCAACCTGTCAGCAATAATAGCCAACGCCAACCGCACAAACTTCAATACTGTTTCATCCATTACTATCCCCTAGTTAATGTTAATTCTTTATTCTACGCGTTATCTTCCTCATTATCCATGAGGCCGCTTCCCCATTCTTCGTCACTAATTTTCTGTTTAATCTTCTCTAGATGTAACGCCCTATCAATAACTTTTGTCTTATCCGTCAAACTGGCTTCAGGATCTAGCATGACCGACTTCAACAGGTCGCTAACAGCCTTCTCCAGATCTGGATTTATCCCCTTGGCTTTCTTGCTCACTTACGGCCTTTCCTTGCTGGCTTAGTAATAGGACGAACAGGCTTCCTAGAAATAGGATTGGGCGGCATCACGGCTTCGTTAGCACCACCCCTGGCCTCACCCTTGTCAGCCTTGCGCTGTTCTTCAGGACTACGTTCTTCGTAAGTATTCATTTGAGTTCCTCTAGTTTATTCTGCAAGTACACCAGTTTGTCTTAACCCCGCCATTGGAACTTGTATTCCATTGCGGATCAAGTTTGCAAAAGCTGTTTCTATTACTGATAGCTGCCTGATATTTCCTTTTGTCACGGCATTCAATCCTGTTAGTTGCCTGGTTATATTAGTTGCCGCAGCTTCAGACATTAAATCAGCACCAATAATTGCAGGTTTGATTACCGCATCCCACTCTCTAATTAGCTTGGTAACATCACCATTTGCGCGACGAACCAGACCTTCAACAACACCTTTTTGGAAATCATTTAGTCCTTCTTGCGTAGCCTTGATATACGGTGCAAACCTAGTCAATTGTTTAACTGGATCAGAACCAAATACCATTTGATCAAACGCATTAGCAGGTGTATCTCCTAATGAATTAATTGCACTTTGTAACGCATTTGCTTGTTCTTGAGGAATTTTTGCATCTTGCGCTGCTTTATTAATTGCATCGTTTGCCCGTGCTTTAGCAGAGTCAATTACCTCTTTTTTCTCTATTTTTGCAGCAGACGTAATTTGACCTTGCTCTACAACAGCCTCTCTGCCTACTTGTTTTTGTTCAGCACGGGTTTGTTGCGTCAAACGGCGCTCTTGCCTTGGCACTTCAGCAAGAAGCTGACCAGATTGTTTTTCTCCAGCCGCTAATGCTTTCTCTCCAGCTTTTACGCCCTCTGTAATAGTTGCATCAATGCCTTTGCGCGGCTCAGTAACGGCAGCAGTACGGGCTTTGCCACCACGGGCAAGAATATCGGAAATAGGTTCTTCAGTTCGTAATGCCGCTTTTAAACCTTTTGCAGCGCGTTCACGAACAGCGCCCAACAATTCTGACGCTTTCTTCCCAGACAATTCTTCTGTCTTAGCAAGGTTAGATAGGTCTTGTTGTAATTCTTTAAATGGTGCAAATTTTAATATGTCGCTATATCGTTTAAGCAAATCTTTAGCAGACGAACCTTTGTTAAAAATGTCGTTTGAAATAACACTTCTACCAAGTTTTTCTAGTTCTTGATTGCTTGCGCCAGACAACGCACGATACGATTCAACAGCGCCGTGTGATTCAAAAATTGATCCAGCTAGTTTTGCAGCATCTGTAGAATACTGCGAGGCATCCCATTCGGCTTTCCCAAGTAACTTGCTACCTAGGTCTGACTTGTAATTGTTAATTGGGATTGATGCTTCACGATACTTGTTTAAGTATTCAGTCCACGGTTTTGACTGACCACCTTTTTTTACAAACTCATCTTGAATGTTTTGAACAATCTGTTTTAGATCTTTAGCCATTGTTTGACCAATAGCATCAAACCCTTCTGCTGGAACGCCAGAAGCACGATCACCCAAGAACCTGCGTAGGTACTCAAGAGATTGGAAATCGCCAGGTATGATATCTACAATTTCGTTGCCTTTTTCATCAGCAGAAAGTTTTACTTTTCCTTTGATAGCTTTTAAAACATTGTTAATTTGGCTTTCAAGTTGAGGAACGGTAATGCTTGCCCGTTTAGTTTCAGGGTCAAATAACATTGAATTAATTTTTTTAACAGCATCCGTATAGGCTGTTGTTTGTTGATAACCTTGTCCTTGTCTTTCTAAATCTTTAGCCGCATTAAAAATGCCTGATTCAGCACCAGACATTTGATTTTCTCTAATTTTTTTAAATTGATTAAATTGAGTTTCTGCTGGCGCACGGGCAGCTTGCCCAAGTTCAGTTTCTGTTAAAGGCTGACCAATACGCTTGCCAGCCTCCTCGACATAACCGCGAGATACTTCTGCACGTTTTCTGGTCTTGCCAAGTAATGATCTAAGTCGAGTTACTTCAGCCTCAGAATTTCGTAAGAATTCTTGTACTTGTTGCTGTGTATCTTTTTCAATGCCATCTGCCGTCTGGTACATTTTATCCCGTTGATCCCGCGCTTTCCCTGCGGCGGCATCACGCAATCTTTGGGCAGTAACGCGAGATTCATCTAGAACCTTGGTTGCTTCTGCTTCAGTTGACATTTTAAATTGCGACAAACGTTGTTCATACTGCCTAGCAATACTTGCAGCAGTTTCCTGTGCTTTTGCGCCCACAGCTTCTCCAGCGGCAACACCACGCTGAGTAACTCCGGCAGCAGACTGTTCTCCCTGCTGAATTAAAGATTTTGCAAAATCTTCTGCTTGAGAAGAAATCTGTGCTGCACGGGCATTTAAAAAGCCAATGTCATTGTCAACGCCAGACTTAATGCCAGACAACAATCGATCAAAATTCTCTACGCCAGCAGGAGTTCCAAGTGATCGAATAGCATCTTCTCTTTGCTTTGTGTACGCTGCTTTTGCCCGATTAATATCAACTACATCTTTAGTAACTGCTCTAATTAACTGTCCTGCTTTTCCAGTTAAAAATTTAGTAGCAGTAGAAACAGGAACAGCGCCAACAACAAATCTTGTGGCTTCAGCGCCGACACCAGGTTCATCAATCATTTCATAAGTTTGCCCTGCTGCCTCAGAAGCTGCGCCACTAAGACCGCCACCAATAGCGCGTCCTGTCCTAGTACCACCAACAAACGGGGCCATTCCTTCAGCAAATCGACCAATACCAGACAAGAAAGGCAACCCAGTTGAAGCGGCAACACGGCCTCCACGGGATAGAATTTCCGGCAACATTGCGCCACCAGCAGCGGTAAATCCAGTAGCAGTTGCAAGTTCACCAAGACCAATATCTTTACGGCTACGATCTGGTTCTGGAAGTTTTACGCCAGCTTCTTGTGCAGCTTGTTTTTGACGTAATTCAGCAGACGGCGTAGGAACGTCATCAAAAACTATTGATGATTTTTTCTGAGTTGGTTCAACTTTAGGTTGAGTTGGTTCAGATTGAGATTGCGTTGGCTCAACTTGTGTTGGTTTATCAAATTCAATACTCATAATTATTTTACCGTCGCTGATTTACCATCAACAATAATTTTTGTTCCAACAGGTAAGTTTGCCGCTTCCGCTTCTTCAATTGTATTAAATTTTGCAGCAACGTTTTTTGTATCAATAAACGGTTGTGACCTATCGTAAATATCATCTAATTTCAAATCTACGCCTCTTCGAGCGTAAAAATCTTTTGAATTATTTAATGAATCTAAAGCAGATTTTCTGTTGTTTTCTAAGAATTTTAAGAAAATTTCTGGGTCATCTGTTAATTTTGGTATTGTTCTTTCGTATCTTGGCAACTCATTAGCGGTAAGGTTAGCGCCATACAATGAGTGTCTATCAGGTGCAATAACTGTTTCTAACTTTCCAATAAATTGACTTAACGCTGCTACGTTAGGATATTTATTTGGATTTGCTCTTGCAACTGACATCATTTTTTCTGAAACAGAACCACCGCCAGGAACGGCTGATAACGCTGTTCTTAACGCTGGAGATAATTTATATTTATCTTTATTTGTTTCATATTCTCCAATTAAAGAATCATATTGTTTTACAAGTGAAGATTTTGCTTCAAGTTTTCCTTCTGCTATTTTTCCAATACTACTAACTTTTGCGCCTGATTTTTCTGCTGCTATTTTTTCTCTAGATAACATTAATTCTTTTTGCATCCGTTCTCTTTGCGCCATTGTTTCACGCTGCCTGCGCTCTGCTGCATCTTCTTTTAATTTATCAGCCGCTATCTTTTGTTCGCTTGCTAATCTAACCGCATCCAATTTACTTGCAGATTCAAGCAACTTCATTGCACCATCGTAGTTGCCTTTGTACAGCATTGAACCAAGTACACTATTGCTACCAGCCTTGTATGTGGCAGACTCTATGAGCGCCATTGCATCCTTGCGCTTGGTAGGCCAGAGCGACATAGCCTGGTTCATGTCATCTTGAATAGACTTACGAACGGCAGTCAAACGCTGCGATTCTTTCTCAAAGTTCTTAGACTCTCTTTCGTACAATTCTCTACGCCCTGTACGCCAGCCATTCAACATACCCGTCATTGAGGATAGTGCTGCCTTTGCAGGTACTTTCCCACCACCGCCTAGCATCATGCCAAGCGTGACGATAGAACTGCCCAATTGAGCGTAAGTAGTCAGATCTTCCTGGCTAGGCTGGAAAGTAGGAGGCGCGTATTTATCTAGCTTCTCTGCAAAGCCTTTTTGCTCTACCCGTTGTTCTTCTGTTACGCGTTGACTTTCCCTTGCACCGGATTCTTTAACATCTACATCCCGCGCTATTTCTGCTTTTTTAACATTAACCCCTGCCTGTATCTGCGCTGGCAACATTTTTGCCATAGCTTTTTGATATTCAGGTTCACGTTCTTTTAAAGGCTTTGCCTGTATGCCTCCAATAAGGTCTTGTGTCTGTTTTGTAAATACGTCAGGGGTAGCGATTTCAGATTCTTGATTAGACATGAGATCAGCCATGATTAAGCCCTCGGTGGCGTAGAGGTTGCAGGCTGGTTAGGTTGGTTGCCTAGGAATCCACCAAATGCACCCGTCAATCCTTGCATCAAGGCTACCAGTTCCTTGTCTTGCGTCAGGCCGGTCTGGATTGCTTTCTGAGCATAAGAATCGCCAATCTGAGCCACTTTCAAACCATAGTTGTATTGCTGGTCTAGCAAGTTCTGACGGAATTGAGCCAGTTGCGTAGCTGCTTGCGCTGCACCAACGCCACCGCGTTTCTCTATGCCTTGCGCCAATTGCGCCCTAGCAGCCGCTACTTGCTGCTGTCCTGCCGGTGTCAGTTCACCGCGCAATGCCGCATCCTGCATGGATTTACCTGCTTGCTGATACGGCGCACCAAGAGCCGCTACTTCACCCTTGGCTTGCTTTGCCTGTTCAGCAGCTTGCCTAGCCGCTTGAACACCTATCAAACCACTACCAGCACCCAGACCAAGACGAATCATTTGATCGGTAGTCAGGCTTTGTAAAAAGCCAGGTTTTTCTGGTTTAACGCCAGCAGCGGCTGTTTGAGGTTCATAAATATCACCAGGATAAGCCCTTGCTCCGGCAGAAAAAGGAGGGGCATAAGAAACTGGAACCGCCTCTGCAACGAGTGCTTGCGCGGTAGGCGTAAATGGAGCGCCATAATCATAGGCAGGAAGTTCTGACTGCGGTGCTTGGGCAGTAGGCATTACTGGAGAACCCATGCTAGAAGCAGAAGGTTCATAACTAGATTGCTGCGCTTGTTGTGTTTCTGCTTGCTGCGCCATTTCTATGCTTGGATAATCTTCAAAACTATCTTCATATTCAGGCAAGCCGGTATCTGGGTTAATCGTACCAGAACCGCCTTCATCCTTGAGCCGCTTGGCTTCACGCGCTGTAATGTGGGCAAGTATCTTGTCATTACCCCGTCCACGGGATCTGAGCAATTGGGCTAATGACTTTAAATCAAGGTCACCCATCATGTCGGTTTTGAGCAACCGCGCTATCTGTTTAGACATTTATGCACCCGTTTCATCTTTAAGTTTCAATGAAGCCAAATTCCATACTGGTTTCTGCTCACCCTCACCTTGCCCACCAAAAGTAGGTGCGCCTGGGTCAACCCGCAATGCCTGAGCCAATGCCGCAGATCCTGGTGCGCCAACCCCCGCCTCACCCGCCGTAGCGCCTGGCTGTCCGGTAGTTGTAGCCGATCCTGCGTCAACAGACCTTGGCGTAACGCCCGTAGGTTGCCCCATTAGCTGCGTTATACCGTACTGTACTCCAGCCCGTTCCACTTGGTTAGAAATGCTATCAGGAGCCTTGGGATCGTCTTTTGTAGCCCCGACAATGTAATCAGTAAGACCGCTGGCAACGCCCCGCTTTAGCCCACCCTCTGCTGCATCGCCTAGTGACTGACCGCTGGCTACACCACCCGCTATGCCCTTGACCGCCTCTGTTGCCCCCCTGCTTACAGCAGGAGCCGCAAAACTTGGGAAGATGCTGCTAACGCCTTCTCTAATGCTAGGGCCAACGGCACTTCCTACCGCCCCGCCAATACCACCACTAAGTGCGCCTTTCCCAACATCGCCGCCAGTAATGGCAGAAGTAAGCCCGCCTTTTAATGCGCTTGTTCCAATAGTAGAAGCTAATCCAGAGGATGCTGTGCTAGTAATCGCTCCACCAATTAATTCACCTGTCATTGAGTACGCTAACGTATCTGCAAGTGCTGCCTCTATAAAATAAGTAGCCGCAGCTTCAATAGCGTAATCAACGGCAATAGCAACAAGTATCGGTGCGGCTGGCATCTCAAAACTCCAATTCAAACTTGTAGACGGGTTTAATCGTCCCACCCATCGGCTGCGTGGTCTGCGTTACTTTGACCGGCAATCCAGTCATTTCCGCTACTTTCTTAAACCCAGGCTGGTCTGAATAGGTATAGCCGCGCTTCATGCCCTGAGATTTGAGGATGTTGACCAAGGCTGCGTAACGCTTGGCAATGACTTGGGGTGATTCAGAAGTAAAGATATGTGACTCTACGGTTCCAGGTTCTACCTGTTTAACCAAAAATACCGTGTTCCCAATCTGTACCGTCTTAACCTGCGGGTTATTTTTCTTATCTGAGGCCAGCCCTTTGAGTACGCGAACAGGATCTAAGCCCTGCCGCGCCGAGTCAGTCCGTATAATTTCTTCTGGAGTCTTGGTCGCATCAGCCCCTACCTTCTCGGCCTTCATTGCACCCATAACATCAGGAGTTTGCTGCGGCGCAATAACTGGTTTTTTCTGGGGTGCGGGAGTCATTATTTAGAGTCCTAAAGATGCGGCTATTTCTTGATGAATAAATAAATGAGAGGCCACCCAATCGTAAAAATCGTCCTCTTTGTTCCAGTCCGTATCAAGTAAATCCCACGGATTATTTAAATTTAGATAGCCTGCAAAGGCTTGATGCTCCACTTGATGCACCTGTAACCAGTCATCTAGGTTGTTTATATCAACATCTATTAGGGGGTAAATAGGTACTGAAATGCCTTGATCCATGAATGTTTCTTGGAATAACTTGTGTTGCAGCCCATTTTCAAACAAAAACTCGCCCAGGGAGTCTACATCCCCGAATTTGACAATACTGAGCGTGTTCATGTCCATATTAGGAGAGATTCTGTATAGCCGATCCGTACCAGTTAGTACCGTCTGCAACAAAGCTAAGAATGTCCTTGGCAGAGGCCGTAGCCGTAATAGTGGGTGCAGTACCGCCAGAATACTTGACGCTAGTGAATGTAGCCGTAGTCATACCTGAAGATGCTTGCGTCAGGATAAGGATAAAAGACTTACCCGCCGTAGCAGTAGGCATGGTGAACGTACACGGGGTAGACGCAGTAAGAGTCGCTGTCTGAACCGTACCGTTTGTAAGTGAAAGAGTGGACGATGCGCCTACCGTTCCTACCGTTACAACACCCTCTGTATAGTTATTGATCTGGGTATTGGTAATGGTCAGGTTGCCGACAGAGGTAGTGGTACTACCTAGCGTGACGGTAGTATTCCCAAGCGTAGCCGTACTATTGGCAAGGTAACTATTGGGGAACGTGGTAGCAACAGAAGTAATATTGGCGTTTGATAGCGTCAGGTTCCCTACGGTAGTCGTTGTGCTGCCTAGCGTGATTGTGGCATTGCCTAGCGTAGCGGTGCTGTTAGCCAATCCAGCATTAGGGATAGTTGTAGCAGCCGTGACGTTACTGGTATTGGCATTGCCGTACAAATAACCCGTCAAAGCCTGAGTACGGATAGCAGTTACTACGTTTGCGTAAGTAACATTGCTAGTCGTAAAAGTAGAGTTTCCACTACTAATAGTAATTGTAGTCTGCGTAGTGCTATTGATCGTACCGCCAGTAATAACCACCGCATTGGCGTTCTGCGTAGCCATTGTGCCAAGGCCGGTTACCGCGCTATTGGCAATGCTGATGGCTACGTTGACAGCGTTAGTAACCTGCCCCTGGGCGTTTATGGTTACTTGGGATACCGTAGACGCATTGCCATACGTTGCTGCTGTAACGGTAGTGTTGGCAAGGCTAACCGTTCCCGTAGTCGTAATGGGGCCACCAGTAAGCCCTGTGCCTGTAGCAACAGAGGTTACTGTTCCATTGCTGCCGCTGCTTCCCCCACCACCCGCTACTTTAAGCATGATCTAATCCTTAGAGGCCATCGCCTGGTGTTATGTACACAACAGCGGTTCCAGATGCGGTAATGCCGGTTACATACATATTGGGAACAAATGAAAGTATCTCATCCGTACTGGCTATGATGGGAATACTGATTGCGCTATTTGCCCCTCCACCCGTAGGAATAGTGGCATTGGTAGTCGCAAGCGCGGAAGTGGCTGCAAACCCAAGATGGACGGTCACATTACCGGCATTGATTACACGATACTGGTTACCACCTAGGCTGGAAGATGCAACCTGAACAGGCGTAGGTGCTGCCGTATTAGCAGTAAATACAACCGTATTGCCTAGCGGCGTGAAAGCATTAAGACCCATTTGTCACCTCAATCCACGTTAGAGTTGTTTCGTTCCATGTGTACCGTTTATCGTCTACGGGCATAGGAGTCGGCGCAGTCCATTGGCAAGTCTGTTCAACCAGCGTCCAGCTTGGGAAAGGTTTTGGCGGGATAAAGGCATTGCGTCCAGCATCATAAGTAAAACCAATACCAGCGTAATTCTTACGCTTGTTGCCGTTATAGGAAGTCTGCTTCCACTCCCCACCAAGCAGCCGTTCGCAGAACGCAGCGCCGATATGCTCCAGTTCAATACCCTGTGCGTTAGCTGTGTCAGCGTTACCGACAACAATAACCTGAGTGACTACGCCGTTTTCTACTTTAGCAAAGTGCGCCATTGCTGCTCCCTGTGTATTCTTTAATTTGTGACGGTGACCATACGGTAGGAATTGAATCCTCAAACTCTTTTATCTTTTCCATTGTTGCTTGTATTTCTTCCCAAGTAGGCGGGTCGCGGTAGTCCTCCCACTTGGTGATTACGTTGTTGCTGATCTCCCACCGCGCATTAGGCCGCAGCAGTTGCATGGCAGTTTCAATGCCGTAGAGTTGGTAGATTTTTACCATGTGATTATTACGATACCTGAACCGCCAGCAGCGCCTGAGTCCCCACCACCTTGGTTACTGCCGCCACCGCCACCGCCACCAAGATTTGCAGTTCCAGCGGTAGGCACAGACGCGCTACTTGACCCTGCGCCACCTCCACCCGCACCGCCTGTTCCAGCGGGAGCCTGAAAAGGACTACAGCCGCCCCCACCACCACCAGCATAAGTTACAGAGGAACCAGAAAGACTGTTTGCAAGGCCAGCGCCCCCGTCACCGCTACTTGAGCCGCCGTTAGCCCCAACCGCAGAAGCACCGCCACCGCCAGCAGCTTGATCTCCAGAAGTTGAGTGGGAACCACCGGCAAAACCTTGACCGGCTGGAGAAGCTGTGCCACCTGTGCTTGTATCGGCAGAACCGCCACCACCTGAACCACCAGATGCACCATTTTTAGCTGATGATCTTGACCCGCCGCCGCCACCACCTGCCGAGGTAATTGACGAAAATACCGAACTGACTCCAACTGTTCCCGTTGCACTTCCAGATGTTGATCCAGCACCACCCGCACCTACTGTGATTGTGTACGCAGTTCCAGGTGAAACAGATAAACCCGTAGCAGTCCTAAAACCACCAGCACCACCGCCACCGCCTAGGTCAAAGCCGCCGCCAGCACCACCCGCTACGACAAGGTAATTCACGCTCGTCACGCCAGCAGGAGCAGTCCAGATACCCGAGGAGTTGAATATCGCCATATTACTGGGCGCGAGGTAGGAGATGATTACTATGCCTGAACCGCCAGCAGCGCCAGCAGCACTACCTGAGCTACCACCCCCGCCACCACCTGTATTTGCAGTACCTGCCGTTGCCACCGGAGTTGGATCGGTTTGACCATTCCCCGCGCCGCCTATTAACCCACTTGCTGTTGGGAATGTTCCACCAGTACCACCACCGCCATAATTAGCCTCTCCACCACCGCCGCCACCTGAGTACGATGTGCTAGTTCCAGAAATACTTGATAGCGATCCATTGCCGCCTTTTCCGTTAGCCGAAGATGTTCCATCCTGCCCTACAGACCCAGCACCGCCGCCGCCACCAGAACCATAAACACTAGCACCACTATAGCTTGATCCACCTGCATTACCTTGCCCAGACGGTGAGGCAGCGCCACCCGCAGATGTAGAGGCTACGTTGCCAGCGCCACCGCCGCCAGAGCCACCATCTCGTCCGGGGTTTAATGGTGAACTCGGCGCAGTTTGCCCCGCACCGCCACCGCCACCACCTGTTGAGGTGATAGAAGAAAATACTGAATTAGCGCCAGAAGTGCCCCGCGTAAAATCAGGTGAACCACCTGCACCACCTGCGCCTACTGTTACCGTATAGGACGTTCCTGCCGTAACAGACAAACCTGTGGCAGTTTTAAGTCCCCCACCACCTCCACCTCCACCACTACGGTTACCACCGCCACCACCACCCGCTACGACGAGATAATCAACCTTCGTAACGCCAGCAGGAGCCGTCCACGATCCTGATGCGGTGAATTGCTGGATGATGCGAAAGCCACCCGTTTTAGTTAGAAAGAAATTTTTAGCGGCGAACATTAAGGTGTGTACCCCTGAGCAATTGATCCATACCAGTTTGTACCGTCACTAATGAAAGTAAGAATATCCATTTTGCCAGCAGTCGCAGTAATTGTTGGTGTTCCTAACGAATCAAATTTAACTGAAGTAAAGGTTGCAGTTCCGTTGCCTGTAGTGGCAGCTTGTTTGAGCAGCAAAACAAAAGACTTGCCAGCAGTTGCAGTCGGCATTGTAAAAGTACAAGCCGTAGAAGCGGTCAAAGTCGCGGTTTGTACTGTTCCGTTAGTCAGCGCCAAAGTAGATGAACTTGTAACGGTTCCAATCGCAACCACCGATTCAACGTAATTAGTAACGGTTATATTGGTCGTTGTCAGGTTACCAAGGGTGCTAGTCGTATTGCCAAGATAGACAGCCGTATTGCCTAGCGTAATCGCCGTGGCAAAGTTTGCGTCTAGTTGCGACAGCGGTATGGCGCTGGTTGCCGTTGCAAATGTATTTGGAACCGCCATGTTAGAACCTCGCTCTCAATTCATGCTCAAATTCAAATCCGTGTACAACAACGCCAGGAACGGTTGCGGTGACAGTCTGGCCTAGATACTTGCCCCATTGCTCTGCATCCGTCTTATAAAGGATGTATCCACCCGCAAGCCACGTTATTGTTGTAACCGAACTGTTAGTCCATCCAATCGTATTGCCAAGGTAATTCGTCCAACCCACTACGTTGGTTAAAGAATATACCGGAGTGCTGCCCACTTCACTATCGACAGTAACCGACAAGGTTCCCGCCGTAGACAGCGTAGCCTCAATCCCAACCTTCAATGCTTGTTTATCCCGAATAGGATCAGTCATGGGCATTAGGGCTGTTACTATCGTGCTATTTACATTAGCCGTTGTATTACTGTACAACTTATAAAGCGCGTTAGATTCTGTACCGTAAAGGCTAATTAACCCGCCTGAAGGAACAGAGGTGACAAAGTTTAGGTCATCGCCCTGGCTGGTGAAGAACCACTTTTTCTCAAAGAAAACAGCTTGAACAAATCTGGCAGATCCACGGTACGTTTGCTTAAAGTTGAAAGCCGCGCAGAGGATATTGTTTAGCAGAACTTGACCGGCGGTAATCGGGTAGGTGAAATCAATGAAGGGGAATACCCCATCCAGAGAGTCTGAGAGTTTGCTAGTAGTTGAGCCGACCAGAGCATAAACGCCATAATCATTAAGAAATAAGACTGAACGGAAATAAGGGAATATTGCTAGTGAACGCTTACTTCCAACGGATGCGCTGACGTTAGTGTTAGTAAAAAGCGTAGCACCAGACGTAGTTACGCGAACATCAGAAAAGACGTTAATGCTGTCATCACCAAAAATGTACAGGAAGTTATTTGCAGACAGTATTTGCTGGATGTTCCCATGCAAGGTAGAGTCTGTAAGGTTAATGGTTCCCGCAGATACGCTGGTGAAATCGTTATAGGATGCAGCCGCGCTGTAGGCAACACTACGTCCAAAAGAAATCCAAACCCTGCCTGAAAACGATGCGATCCCGTTATTGTTGCTGCTATTTATTATTGCTTTTGCCGTGGCATTTGCGCCTGCACCGCCGGTAATGGTCACCGTGATATTGGCGCTGTTGGTATAGCCAGAGCCAGGGTTAGTCATAATAATCGTATTGACCTGATTCCCTGAAATGATTGCCGTAGCCGCAGCATTAGCACCACCGCCGCCAGAAATGGTTACTACGGTGTTTGCTGCATTGGTATAGCCTGATCCTGGGTTCGTTATTAAGCAAGAAACCGTACCCGTAGCAAATGTAATCAAACCGCCCACAAGATTGGCAGCAGAACCACCACCACCAGATACCGTAACTGTTGGCGCAACGGTATAGCCAGTTCCAGCCTCAGTAATTGTGATGGAATTGATTGCACCGGACGATACGGTGACTTCAGCTTGCGCTTGTACGCCATTGGCATCATTAGGAGCGCCAATAGTGACCGTAGGCGCAGAGGTGTAGCCCGTACCGGCATTAACCGCTGCAATTGGGCCTACTGATCCTACAAAAACGGTATTGTTGCCATCCCAAGTAAAATATCCCTTAGATGGGTCAATAATTAATACGCGCTCATCTTTCCATTGACTAGTTTCAACGCCAGAGGCCGAGAACGTGCTGGTAACTGCTACGTTACCCTTGGTAAGCGTGTCTAAATCAAAATACTCAGCCCTACCATCTGCTTCAAAAGCAAGAATGTAGTCTTTGTTATTAATATTGGCAGAAGTTAAATGCGAAACCGTATTGGCAAAAGTAACCGCAGCATTGCCAGAATTTAAAACAACGGATCTGTTGTTTGTTATTTTAAGGTTTGCATACCCTACTGGCTGTACATTCTCTAGCCATGCAAACTCATCTTCACCAATAGCGGTACGGTTCGCTTTGGTATTAACACCCTTGAACTGTTTGATTACTTGATAAGACTTCTTTTGTTCAGCAGCAGCCATATCAGTACGGAGCACTATAGGGTGAAGGCATCCTTCTTGTGTAAGTTGTTGCTAATACTGATTGAGCCTGTCTTGTATATTCTTGTTTGAATATCTCGGCTTCCCCATAAGATTGCTCTTTAAACTTGGCTTTGTAGCAAGCGTAGAAAGCTACAGGAGAAGTCCAGGGGTCAGGTATCTCATCAACTTGGGCATCAGTAACAAGAGGAGTGGGAAGAATAATTGTATCCAGTTCCATTGCATAAACTTGGTCTGGTACAGGCGAAATGTAAAAGCTAGTTGGCCCATACATTGAAAACGCTACAGGTCTACCAATGTAGTTTTGGTAAAACCTAAGTTCAGCATTGAACTGCGTCCAAGGCATATAGCGCAAAGGTATGCGCGAATTACCAAAGATAATATTGATATTAAGAACGTCCATCGTGAACGCCGCATTAGGCAGCGAAGCAAACGTATAGACTTCTTGATTTGTAACGGTAGCAGAGGTCTGATAAGTTCTCAGACAGCCGGTATCGCGCACCAGTCGTTGACGCGCTTGATTAATGTAATCCGTTAATTCAGGATTTGAATAGAAATTTGCATTGGCATCGTGCAAAAGCCTACGACATTCTGTGATGTATCCAGAAAGAGTTTGTGACATTTATATCCCAAATCATGCTGGCATAGCAGAGAAATTTCCCCCACCCTTTTTATGGGGAAGGGGTACTCTTTCTACCACGGGGGATAACGCGTGATTCCTTTGCGGCAACTCCTCGGTAATCTCAAAACTCTCAAGAACTTTCAAACCTTCCGGTATGTCATTCGTTGTTTTGATAAACCCAAGACTAGCCATGTAAGGTTCTTTATTAACCTCACCATACCCAAATATGTGACGCGCAATCGCAACCGAAATCTCAACTGGTTTATTGATCGGAAACACCAATTCCTTACAGGCGTAATCCGTAATCAGTTCGTTCTTCGATTTGTTTGTCACATATACGGTTGTCATAGTTATAGACTTATTACATCGCCAAATACGGTTATATCGCAAGTGCCATTGGTTACGGCAGTATTTACCTTCACGAACAAAGCACCGGCTGTATAAGTACCCGTAAGAGTACCCGCAACCAGGCCAAGGTCTTGATAGGTAGAAGTGCTTGTAACGTTAGCCAACACAACGTTGTTAGACACGGCATTTGTCGCGTTACCATCACTACTTGTAATAATCGTGATATTTGCCGTGTTTATTGTTGCATTTGCGTTAGATACCGTAATCTGGCGAATGATGTATTGCGTACCACCCAGAATCGCAATGGTAGCAACCGCATTACCCGTAGCAGTAACCGATACGCCAGTAGCTTCGCCAATGGCATACCGACTAAACTTATCGGGGTAATTTGCTCCTACATGATTCGCAATCATACGGTTTCCTTAGGAGTTATACGTTCCAGAAACGGACGCACCACCATTAACGGTAATCATGGTGACGTTTGCGTTTGCAGAAGCGGCAACTACGTTGACGTTTACGCCATCCGAAATAACTACCCCGCCGGTGTTGTTAGCCATGAGAGTGCTAAATGAAGTTCCGTTATTGGCAGTAACAGTTATGTTAGCCGTAGGGAACATCAGATAAACACCAGCAGGGATAACCGTACCTGGCGTGGTAACGGCAGCAACCGTAGTGGTTTGAAAGTAAGCGCCAGCAGTATTAGTACCTGCGCCTGAAATGATGATTTTATTTAGTGCGAGTGCCATGACTATTTCTCCTTAGATGGACAGCGAGTTATAGCCCGTCACCTTGGTCATGGCTTTGGGTTTGGTGTTCACCAATTCGGCAATCATCAAAACCGCGCCAACATAACCAATTTGCCAGTTCGGGAGGGTGGACTCAAATCCGGTAAATACAAACGAACCTTGGTCGTGAATGTAGAGCGACAGGTAGTTAGTATTCAGCAGATACAGAGTACCTTCTGGGCAATACGGATCGGGGTAGATTGGAACGCCAGCAACCATCAGGGCGCGAAACGCTGCCTGGGGGCCGTTGCCATCTGCATCAAAACCCGAACCTGGGGTAATAACGTACTGTTCTTGACCAACGTAGTCTTGAGCCAGCAGCGTCCAAGTACCAAAGCCGCATACGCCAAAGGACGGAACTTCCGCACCGTTCTTAACCGTACCGCTGATGTACTGAAGCACGTTCTGACGGGTCGGATTAACCGAACCAGCCGCGTACTGTTTTGACTGCCACCAAGTATAAGTTGCGCGGTCAATGTTACCGTAAGTACCCGACGAAGCAACCGCCAGGGGCAGACCGATAAATTGTTGCGTATTAGTCGTGTTGTTGTACAGAGCCGTTGCCATCGCGTCCATCATGACGTTTGTAGCGTCATTCATACGCGCTTCAATCAGCGGGATAACCGCGTGATCTTGCTGGACTGCACCTTCCATACCGAGGAAAGGTACGGGGGCAATCATCAGCTTCAGGTTAAACTCAGCATTGTAAGCACCCTGCTGGACTGACGGTTGCGCGAAAGAGCCGCTGTAGTCAGACCATTGAGCGTTCACAAACTGCGAACCCTGAACTGGTACGGTTACCTGAGAAACACCACCTGATGCTTGCTGGCTATTTGCAATCAGCGCAGCCATTAGGGGTGTCGAGTTATAAAGTTGTACGACCAGCTTCGGGATAAACGCCCTACGGGTTACATAGGTAAGTTCATTATATTGCGAAGAACCTGAAGCCGGAAGAATACCGCCGCCGATAGGCATAGCTTATCTCCGAAGTTTAAAAAATCCCCTATTACTACAAACCAATGGGTCGCGGGTTTTTACGCAACTCATTGAGTGCTTTTGCTGCTTCATCACGCGCACCCATCACCGGATTCTTCCAGTATTTCGACAGGTCAAATTTGCTGATGACATTGGGGTTGTAGCCACTTGGAGTAGGCGCGGCAGACTCTTTCATCCAGCGCCAGTATTCCGCAGCCGACTCATGGTTAGTAATACCTTTTTCAAGCATCACTTTCTCCACTTCCTCAACATCTTCCTCGCGGTCAATCAAGCCTTTTTTCATCAGCTTATCGCGCCGCTTACCCAATTCCGATATTGCATCGCGTTCACGCAGTTGTGATTCAAGTTGCGATACCCGATCCTCAGAACGATCTACTGCGGCGCGGGTGTATTCCTCAATCTCCAATTCAGGGATAGGCATATCTGGCCTAGCCTGTTTCGTCAATTTAAGAAACTGTTTCCGCGTAGCAGGATTCTCTGAGAGTTGACGGGCAAGCAAAGCCAACTCATCACGCGCTTCTAAACTAAGATCTTCCAAACTCATTTTTATCCCCTTTTTGCTTAGATGACTTTACGGCCTGTTTTGGCGCTAGGCTGCTTTTCCAAGGTCATCTGATTCTTGGAATACTTGGTCGGGCCAGTAAGACCACCAAATTCTGCATAACGCGGCGTGTTATAAATTTGACCGTTTTGCTGATTGTTGTCAGTCGGACGGCGGGGAGCAGACGCACCCCTGGGTTTGAACAGATCCATGATTACTCCTTACATTGGGGGTTGTGGTGCGCCATCACCTTGCGGCATCCCACTTTCGGGAGCCATACCAGGGATAGCGGGTGCTTGGGCCATCGCCTTGCCTTCAGGTGTTGCACCACCGGCCTGGGGCAAGTTTTGAAGCATTTGCATAATCTCAGCATTTTGCAGTTCCTTGGTCTGTTCTTTTTTGCCACCAAGAATACTGGACATTTGACGAAGGACAGACAAAGCCTTTTGGCCTTCAGGTGACTCAGAACCCAGTACGGGGAGCGCCTGTTCAATCAAATCCATAGCCATTGAGAGATTAATCATTGCCCCTTCACGGTTACCCATCTTGGGTTCCGGTGTAGACATAGGGCTTGCCATTGGAGGCGTTCCTGCTTCAGATGGAATACCCTCATCCGTATCGGGTACGGGGGGCGCAGCAGCGGCATTTCCGCGCTGACTCTTGATCAATTCCATCATTCTATCTGGAGGTACGCTCATACATAATCCTGAGTTAATGTTTGTAGTAGGCACTCACTTCAAAATAAAGTCAAGTAGGGGCTATATTTAATCACCCACCCCCTGGGGTAATTCCCTTACTTAGCCTTCTTACGGCCTTTGCGAGCTGTACGCATGATTCACTCCTAACCAGAGGAGGCGAACTATTTAATAGGGAAGTAAGCCACACCCTTATCCCTTGCGGGGATTACTTACCGCCGAGTTTTACGGCTACGTTTAGCTTTTGTGTACACGTTGCTCTCCTAGGTTAGTAACGACTTCCCCTATCATTAGTTCTTTTAGGTGTTCGCATATTTGTGGTTTTAAAACCTTGAGCACGATATTCCAAATTAGGTTCTTGCTTTGGCAAGTCACCCGTAGTTACGCGGGGCTGGTCGGCCTTTGGCGCTACATTCATAGGCATTATTCGCCTCCTACAGATTTAAGTTCAGGCTTGCCACCCTTAGCCTGAGGCGGTGGCTGCATAGCCTGTTGCTCAGCTTGCATTGCTTCCATCTTCTTCAACCTGTCCAGCAACTGCTGTTTCATTGGCGGTTCAAGTAGGTCTAGCAAAGACTCCTTGCCAATAGCTTGCGCCTTGAATAAGTTAAACGCAAGTTCGCGCAAATCTTCTGTAAAGATCGGGCTATTAGAGTGGGCATCCACTTTAACCACAAAGTCTTTGGTGAACTGATTAGCAATAAACGGAATCCCATTTTCGTTATTGAAATGGGTAGGATCGTAGGTTTGCATCAGTTTGAGATAGAGCGTTGCTACCTTCTCAAGACTATCTTCTATAATCAGGGCGCGTTTCTTAGCGCGGCTAGAACCAAGACGGGCAAGCTGGCTGGCGTGACCAGCAGAGCGTACACCCGCTTCACCCTTGCCTTGCAAGACGTTGCCAATGCCAGAGGCTTCCTCGAACATCCTATCTATTTCTCGGATAGTTTCGTAGAGGTCTGTAGGCATCTGCGGGGCCATGCGTTCTGCTTTTGCATTAGGCATATCAGAGGAGAGAAGCCCACCAGCGCGGTTCAAGGCAAAGTTCTTCTCATCCAAAATACCACTAAACCCTGTCAGCGCAGTTGGCGGGTTGACTTGCTTGGATAGCAGGTCTTGTATCTCTGTCATGCGTTTATTACGCATTTGCTGGAGGAATACTAGGCGTTGTACCTCAGACTGCCCCCAGTAATAGTCATATAGCGGGTTTGGGCATACTTGGATAAATGGCAACTCGCCTTTCAGGAATACGGACTCACCTGGCCTGTCGTAAATGATTACATCGGGACTGGCAATGGTTACGACTTGATAGTCGGAAATTTCATCATTCCAGAGCCACAACTCTTGCATCTCAATCGTATCTTCAGACACCTTGGCCTTGTAGCGGTTCATCCCGTACAGGTCTAGGTTGACTGAACCGTACATCGTCGGATTAACCTGCGACATGACGATACGGTCTACGCCATCTGGTACATCCGATTGTGTATTGTTTGCGCCAGCAGTAACGCGGCTTAGGATTGATTCACGTTTAGGATGCGAGTACAACCTTGCCATCAGTTCAGAACGGGTGATGTAGTACGTCTGAACCATCGCCTCTTGGCGGTCGGTGTACGGGGTATCCTCACGCAATACACCTAACGCACCTGGTTCTACAAGATACGGGTGTATGCCGTTGTTGTAGATCAGTTTGACAAACGTTGAGTTATAGCAAAGCGCCCATGTTATTGCGGTGCTCATTACTTGATCAGCGTTACTGTTCAGCCACTCATCGTTTAGGGCTTGCGTCAGTACGGGAATCTTTTTGTGTTCAGCCAGGGGAACTGAAGCACCGATATTAATGTTGAAGCGAGTCGTTTCCGCTGAGTAAAGGAAGGACGTTAGCTGATCAATGTGCGGGTAGATCTTGTTAAACAGGGCGGGTGATTCTTCTGGCCCTGCGCCAAACAAATAAAATGACCGTAGGCTAGTGTAATCGCCCTTGCGCTCATCTTTAGATACGTTGCACTTAAAGATTAACTCAAGGTAGAAATCTTCGCGTTCGTCGTTTTTTGTTGGAATCCGCATTATTTCTTACTGATCGAAAGGTTGTCTTGATCTGCCATATAACTCGCAGCCCTTGGGCCTGTCAAGTTTGAATTAGATTTAGGGTTAAAGCCAACTTGTTCGTCATAAATCGGTTTAACGGCTTTACCAGACAACAAAGAACCCATATTAAGTCCTTTATTACCCATACCACCCCAGATAGCCGAATCACGCGGCTGTGCCTCTCTTTGCGCTGGCGGGGCTTCTACGGCAGGTTGATTGCTGCGGGTTAGGTAGCCAGTCTGTGCCTCACCCTCTCTGGTGGACTTGATATTGGTCATTTTGAAGTCCATAGCCAATTGCTTGACCGTTCTATCGTTTTTCTTGGTTTTATCGCTCATCATGCCTGGGGCTTGCAAGTGGACGATGAATACTTCCGTAGTGCATCCCTTGGGACAAAGTGCGGTATAGCTTTCAAAGTAACCGTGTTCTTGACACTTATAATCATTAAGTATGTTAGCCATTTACATCCCCTTTAACTGTTCGTCCAAATCGCTACCAGAGTAATCTGCTTTATTACGGATGCCAGTCTTTATCTTAATACTACCGTTACACAATTCCAAGCCCATGCTGCGGGTTAATTTAGGCTGTGGCACTTTGCGATACTGCACAAAACGGGTCTGGTTACGGTTCATCATTATTGCGAGTTCACCATTGAGCCAGGCGTTATAGGCTTTGCTGACGCGCCGCTGCACCATTTCCGACATGATTGTTTCGTGATGTACGAATACGTTGTAAAGGGTTTTCTCAGATAGCCCTGCTGCTTCAGCAAAGAGCGCAACGGAGATCCCCCTGCTGTCATCAGCAAAAAACCGCTGGATTATTCTTAGCAGTTCTTTTCTTGGTATTACTGGATACATGGTAGAGATTTATTCTTTTTGAGAACGAAGCAATAAAAGAGTTCATTCATTTTCTTTTCATTATCCGTAAGTTCAAATCCAATCTGCTTGTAAGTGGCTATCTCAAACCCTGCTGTACGGAATAGGTTTGCCCACATCCTATCGCCCAGTACAGAGTAGTGATTAGGATTGTTCTCATGGAAGCGTTCAAGATTAGGTGCGGGTACTTCAACATAGAGCCAGCCATCGTCTTGCAGGAGGCGGTTGAACTCAAACAAGGTAAAGAGTGGGTAGGGGCTATGTTCCAGGGCGTGTCTGCACCAAATCATTTGTGCGGCTTTATCTTTGTACGCAATGTCAGAGAAATCGCAATTAAGAACTTGGAATCCTTTGGCTAGGCAAGCTATGGCATCTTCTGGACTAAGGGTAACGCCAACCAGGTTGTACTCGCCACGGGCAGTCATCTCGGTCATGAACGCCCCTTGCCCACAACCAATGTCGATGATCAACCCTTCCTTGGTTAGCGTCATAAGTGGTATGAAGTCATTAATGGCTTTAATGATGACGGGCGTATGGAAGTTTGGCGTATCGGGTTCGGAATAGACCGTAGATTGCGCCATCTTCAAATAAGCCTTGAATTTAGTGATTTTCATTTAATCCTATCCGCTTGAGGTAATCACCAACATTTCTGTTGACTGCAAAGCCCTCGGGACTATTGTCCGGTTCCAGTTTCCTAGACAGGTCACGGGTATGACCCATCTGGATAAGGCGAGGTTGAACCTGCTCGGCAAAGGCTGCGCAGGCTAGGGCGGCAGCTACAACCCTATCATCCTTGTTACGGCCTGATGCCTGAATAGACCCGCCATCACGGATCATGGTTTTCATTTCCTCCAGCGTATCGCCAGAGTAGATCGCCATCATCCCGCGTTCAAAGTAGTCCTTCATATACGTCAACATACGTTCTTTAGTCTGCGTAGTGGTAACCCAACCAATGCTGGCAGAGAGGGTTCCCATCGCATCATTACGCCGCCAGATGTAGTTCTGCATATGCGATAACACATCCATCAGATCCCTACCTTGGTTGCCCTTCAACATGGAAGCCTGGCGCTTCAGGTTGCGTAGTTCGTTGATGACCGCCTGGCCTGGCCCATTGACCTCTAGGTTCAGGGTAGAGTTTTTATATGCGCCTGCAAGGTGAGCAATGACCCAAGCGAACTGGTAGGTATTCAATTCTGAGGTAGCAAACTCAGCAACCTGTTCCAGCCCGTCTGCATACGCCCTGAATACTTGGATGCAGAACCTGTCAGCCCAATCGGAGGAACCATAGGCGGGATCTGCGCCAATGACGTAGTAGGCGGTATCTACGGGTTCTTCCCACACTTTGAGGGTAGCCATACGCTCTGTCGATTTAATACAGTCCGTATCTTTAAAATCGCTCCCCATAGAGTAACGGTAGTAATCACATTCAATCTTCTTACTAATCTTCATTGCATCGGTGCAACGGGAATTAGAGAAGAAGGACGTACCCGTCATTACAAAGGCGTAGTCCTCGGTAGGGGGAAACTCCTGATACATGAGCGAATCATCCTTGATGCCCTCATGGAGTTTCCAGCGCCACCATGCCATTTGACGGGAGTTGATCTCCACACCGTACATCTTTTTAATATCGCGTGTCCATTCCTTCTCCTCTACGTTTAGTTTGCCATCCCAGTAGACCTTGTAGATGTCTGTGTCGGCTCCAACCGAATAGAACTGGTTACGCCACCAGCCGCAGAAGATCGCCCGTTGTGTACGCGCACGTTTGGCTGTGGTGTACATCTCATGGAACATATTAAAACCCTGTGCCGTAGATTCAAATATGTACAGCCTATTAGGGTTAGTTTCAGCCAAAGACGCTATCAGGGAAGCGAGTCCTTCCTCATTGCCCCATGAGGCGGTTTCCGTACCATGCAGGTAGGTGATGGCCTTACCCTGACCCAACCTGCTCTTATTGCCGGCAATCTGATAGAAGATACGGGATCTATTCTTCAATACCAGTTGATTACGGTTATGGGCTATCAGGGGGATCTTGTATTCCTTGGGCAGTCCGTCCATGTACATCGCCAAGGTGGAGCGAAACATATCCCTGTTCTCCTCCGTATCCGATACCAGCGTACCCTGCCAGCCTGGGTGTATGAACTGCCAGTACAGATCCAAAGCAAGGGAGATAGTGGTAATACCTAGCTGCCTACCCTTGAGGATAATGAACATATGAATGTCCTCATCCAAGCCCTTGGCTATCTCATCCATTACATACGTCTGCGTACCTAGCAGCGTATCCATCTTACGCAGCCCCTGCTCCTTGGTTTCAATCTTTAACTGGGCACAGAACGCATAGAACTGTTTAAGATTGAACTTCATTTATGCTTTCTTTTGAGCGCATCAAAGGCATCAATGCGCCAATTGGCGATAATACGTCTGGCAGACTTATCTTTGGCTACGCGGATTAACTGCTCAAACATAGTAGCGGAATACTTCAACTTCCACCCCGCCGCCAGAAGGCGCTTATCCTGATCATTCTTGCAGAAGATGGCCCTACCCATCTCATCCCTGAGTATCTGCCTCAGATCATTCAACCTCTGCTCGGCATCCCTCATCTCTGTCATGCGGCATAGTCCACTTTACACACCGCATTACACACACCCTGCGCCAGTAATTGCACCATAGCCTCTCCTCCCGCCACTCACTCCAACGGCAACTCTGACAGCCTGGGATTACCCTACACGCCATACCCTCACGCCACCTTCCACCTTCTTCGCCGTGAACGTCATGCTCCATTCCACCCCCGCTTTCTTGTTCCTCGCACATACCGCATTAATCAATGACTTCGTACCCCCCGTTACCATGAAGCTATCCCCTACCTTCATCTCACCATACGGATAAGCATTACCTTCATTACCCCGCATTGCTGGCATTGCAATGTTCTTCTCTACTTGTATCCCATTATTCATATCATCTCCTTATGTCAGTATAACCATTATAAGCACATCTACACAAAAGGCGTATTTTCTTTGGGGGGGGTAGGGAAAGGTGACTCCACACATAGGGTTATCAAGCCCAATCGGAGGGCGCATGGCTAGGCGCAATGCCGGCATACTGCCCATGCCCATGCCCGAACAATCGCATAGGCAACCAGGCATACGATAGCTGGCGCGGATAGCGTATCAGTAAGCCCATGCCCATGCCCATGCCCATTGTAACGGTATCAAATAGCGTATAAGCGTAACTTGTACCATACCCCATTACATATACGTTAAACCTATGGGGACGTGATGTAGACAGCCTAGCTACCCATGCTACTTGGTATCAGATACCCATATACATACAGACACAATTACTTATCTTATTTGCACATATGCCTATATACATATATATGTATATATGTATATATGTAGTGTGCAAATCCTTCCAGGTTAGTAAGTACTCACATACATATAGCTATACCGCAAAATGCAGCATTATGTGACGATTTACGTCATATCTGATAACAGCGTATTAATGCGTATGTAATAGAATCATATACTTACAATACATATAATATTGGCACAATATCTGCTAATATACATATAGCAGTATTTATTAATTATTAAAGGGGTTATATATGGATATTTATAAGAATGTAACGGATAGCATAATCGCAGAATTAGAGAAAGGCGCAGCGCCTTGGGTTAAACCTTGGAAAACCGATAGCAGCGCTGATAAGAATTTTATTTCTCAAAAGCCCTATCAAGGCATTAATAGGTTGCTGTTGGGTATGAGCAGCATGGCAAAGGGTTACAGCAATCCAGCTTGGGCTACATATAAACAATGGGCCGATAGTGGCGCGAATGTAAAGACTGGCGAAAAGGCTACACACATTGTATTTTTCAAGCCTGTTAAGACTACCGATAAGGCTACTGGCGAAGATAAGGGCTATTGCGTCATTAAGGGTTACGCTGTCTTCAATGTAGAGCAAACTGATATGAATATCGTTCCGGCCGAAGTTACGGA
>Ga0181350_1000055_pt1 | contig 34702 bp, 64 predicted proteins | sample Su13VDMM110DCMD_FD_130105 | JGI IMG/M metagenome (GOLD analysis project Ga0181350, IMG submission 130105) | Freshwater viral communities from Lake Michigan, USA - Su13.VD.MM110.DCM.D | ecosystem: Environmental > Aquatic > Freshwater > Lake | place: USA: Michigan | collected 2013-07-16
CCATGTTAATATATAGAAAGGTAATATTATGAAATTGATTAATCCAGAAACTAAGACGTTTAAAGTATTTTCCGCATTGCAAGAAGGTCAAGCATTGACAGCTAGCCAAGCCAAGAAAATGGGCGTGGGCAATTTGTCTGCTGAAGTAACACGTATTCGCCAACACGGTTTTGCTGTTTATGCAAATAATCGTAAAGCTGGCAACGGTGTAAATGTTACCGAATATGTACTCGGTAAGCCAAGCCGCAAAATTGTAGCCGCTGGTTACAAAGCTATTGCTGCTGGTTTAGTTTAATACACGCCTGAATACCCCATTCGAGGGTATTCCAAATACAGCCCCGAGTGCAATGCTTGGGGCTTTTTCTATGGTTGACCGACAATGATATTTTGCGTACAATAGTGTTATGATCAAAAAACTCATGCAACGTCTAGGAAGATATAGGGTTATTATGGACCGAGAAGATAACGAACCGTATCTCGAGAGGTATTACATCTTTTTAAAAGATCGTACTTGGTTTCCATTCAACATGTTTGTCCACAAGTTTCTCAAATCAGATCCAGATGAAGTACATGATCATCCATGGCCCTACTGCACCATCATCTTGCGTGGCGGTTATTGGGAATATCGCCCTGGACGTAGCCTTCCAGAATGGAAAGGTGCCGGAGAAATACGTTTTGGTCGGAGCACAGATTATCATAGGATTGAACTAGAACCCGGAGTTACTCCCTGGACCCTGTTCATTCCGGGACCAAAATTGCGTGATTGGGGATTCCTTGTTAAGAATCGATGGGTCCAACATGAAGAGTATTTTGAACAACGAAAATTGAATAAGTAAGGATATCATATGCCCAATTGGTGTAGTAACCGTGCCGCTATTAGTGGGCCTGCTCCGGTAATTGCTGAAATCAAACAGATCTTAGAAAGTGACGACAAAGCATTGTTGGCTTGGATGGTGCCACAACCCAAGTTTGAAGGTGATCAAGACTGGTATGCGTGGAACATTGCCAATTGGGGCACCAAGTGGGATATTTGCGATGTTTACATTGACAACAGTGCAGAAGAAGATTCGATACAGTTTTCGTTTAGTACAGCCTGGGCTCCACCTGTAGATGCATTCCGCACCTGGGCTGAACAGGATGGGCGTATACAGTTTGCATTGGATTATTGGGAACCAGGTTGCGCTTTTGTGGGTTCGGCCGACTATGATGGCGATTACTTGGATGACGATTACGTTGATGGTAATCATGATATAGATGCTTACAGATTAAGAGCCAGTGCAGACTGGGGTTACGAAGAATGGGAAGAACCCGAGCCCTTGACAGAATGGTACCGACAAGGTGTAGAAGATAAAGGACTAGATAAATGACCAAAACTATTTTAGCAGCCGGTAGCGGACCCAGTTATAGCCGATGGCCATACTGGCCGGTTTGGACCAAACTGTTTCCAATGGTGTATTCTGCAAATTTAGTAGATGCATCTGGCCCTGCTGCTGGCAATAAATTTTTATATAGGTCGGTGTTAACTAGATTACAAAACTGTACACCTGACCTAGTTTTGATGCAATGGAATTTAGGAAAATTTGATGTTTATGTGGAAAATCCACAATTTGTAGATCAAATTATAAATGGTACTGGGGTTAGAAATTTTTTAGTGGATGTACATACCGGAAAAACTACCACTGACGAGGGATATTGGTGTAGCAGTTACGATAATACAGTACCTTGGAAAAAACAGTATAATGAGCTGGTAAAGACTCAACGAGGAACTGCATTAGATGATTTAGATAGTATGATAAATTTGCAAAATATTTGTGCAAAAAAAAATATACCTTATAAATTTTTCTTGCACGATGATTTAGATCACGAATATTTTTCAACCGACAATCATATCAAACCCTTGTACAATGAGGTTGATTGGTCAGCCAATGTATTTCCTAGTGTTCGGGGCATGTACGAACCCCACGAAAGTTATGCGTATAGATTAGAAGGAACGGTTAGAGGATTTCATTGGGTTCCTAATGCAGACTGGCAGTATTGGTTTGTTACAGAAAAAATGTCTGCATTGACCGAGGAGTTGGGAATAGTTCGAAAAAATAATGGTGCCACTATTAAAGATTTTTGCCATCAAAAAACCTTAGAATGCTATGATAAAATCGCCGCTAAGTGATCGAGTTTTTTTGTTTGTGTGTTACGAGTCTGGGTCTGGTGGCGAAAATTTGTCAACTAAGATATCTAAACTTGAACCATGTATGCCTTTAGAGTTTTACACAACCGAACAAGGTAGAACAATTATAACCAGTGATTTTTTTGAAAAAGTTTTTTTGTATTCAGTTGCACCTTTTGACACACTATTACAAAAAGCTCAAAATCTGCTACAAAGTAAAGAACTAGTACAAGACAAAATATTGGTATGTCCTAGTCATTGGGATTTTGATGTGTTGCTACCGTATTTTCCAAACAGTAAATTTGTTAGAATTGTACATGACGATTTAGAATTAATGGAGCAAAATCGAATAAACAAGATTCATAATTCAAAATTCTCTAACTTTTTAGAGTTTACAGGATTCTGTTTGTCCTATGTTGAGCACGACACATTGGGTGAGTTACTAAAACAAAAGAAGATAACTTTTGACATGCAAATTGGCGAAATAGTAGCGGTATTAAATGATTATAGAATTGGGTCAACCGAATCCAAGTTTAACCACAACATTATGGTTGACCACAAACAGGTTTTTAACGTACTATATAATACTTTCGAAATAAATCAAACACAAATTTTGAATTTTATTTTGAAATAAATCAAGGATAAAAATTATGGAAATCGTATTAGGAATTTTTGTGGGCATGGGCTTTGCTGGCCTGCTGATATATTTGTACGTTCGCAGATTGGTTCGAGAAGTCATGGCAGAATTAGACCAGCACATTGAACGAGCCGCTAGTACCTTAATGCCCGTGATTGTGGAGCGTGAAAACAATCAACTGTTTTGTTATGCCAAAGAAGACCATCAATTTATTTGCCAAGGTACCACAGTGGCAGAAATCCGTGCGGCATTTGCCCAACGCTTTCCAGACAAGACAGCTTACTTAGACGGCGGCGACCCCGAGTTGGTTGAAGAACTCAGAGCAGAACTCCAAAAGGATTTGCATGCTAAAGTGGATTAAGTATTCTGGTGCCAGTATTATTGTAACATTGAACCCTATGCATTGGAGTTTGATTCCACGAGCACAGAAAGATTATAATGAGTGGGCAGGTCCCAATGAGTGGACTGGTTCCGTGACTTGGCTAGGGCTGACCATTCGAGTATGGATAGATGACGGGAGTTGGTAATATGACAGATATTGCAATTACAGATACTGATAAACCACTGGATGGTTGCGAAACAGTTGAATTACGCCTGGATCGTGAGGAATTGTATCTACTCATGCTTGCGGCACACGAAAGAGATATTACGCTAAATCAGTTGGTAGAAGAGATGTTGCGACAGTATATTAAGGAACATAAAGAATGAACGAGAAAATTAAACAACTTGCTGAACAGGCTGGCATCGATATCACTGATCTTGAAAATTGCCCCGTTGAACTATACGGAGCTGAACAACAATTGACTAAGTTCGCCGAGCTGATTGTTCGAGAATGCTTAGATAATTGTATGGCAGCTAATGATCAAGACAGAATTAGAGAACATTTCGGAGTTGAAGAATGAAAGTTTATACCAGCAAATATCGTAATCATTGGCTCAGTCCTTATGTTGTCCTTACGGCTGTATGTTTTTGGGAAAAGGATGTAGATCGTATCTACAATCTCAACGACGACGCCAACAATCCTTATGAGCCCTGGGTTAAAGTTTTAAACCCCATATGCCGGGTACTACAAAAATTCCTAGACTTGGTGCATCCCCGCATTGAGTATATCAAACTAGATCGTTGGGATACCTGGAGTTTTGATAATACACTAGCTGAAATCATCCTGCCTGGGTTAAAGCAGTTACGAGAAACCAAACACGGTGCTCCGTATACTGATGACAAGGATGTTCCTAAACACTTGCGCAGCACCGAAGCTGAGCCCAAGGAAAACGAGTGGGACACCGACAGCTTGCATTTTCAGCGTTGGGATTGGATCCTAGATGAAATGATTTGGGCCTTTGAACAAAAGGTCGACGACGATGCTGATAGCGAGTTCTTTGACCGTTCGGAATGTGATGATGTAAAATTCCCATGGGACAAGAATGGTCAGTATGTGGGCAAGGTCAAGTATGACAAGAAAGGCCATGCTGCTTGGCAGAAGCGTAAAGCAAATGGATTCCGTTTGTTTGGCCGGTACTACGAAAATCTTTGGGATTAAATGACCAATAAGAAAAAGTCTAATCTTGCAGATGGGCGTGACAGCCGGGACATGCAGGTAGGGGATAGCCTGGTTGAGTTTATCAACCGCAATGCTACCCCTTATCCTGTAGAAGTAGGTGGGCCAGCATTTGACCTAATTCCTGTAGAAAAGCAAAAGGACATCATGGTCAATGTTGCCCGTATGCATGCCAAACAGGAATACAGTCGTATCATGGAGTTGGTGGCCGTGCTACAGAGGCAAGCTGACGAAGTACGCACAAGGTTAGATATCACAGATCTTGTGCATGCGGCAAAGTATGAGTTTCAGATTTATCATGGACAGTGTTATTGGTTGATTCGAGATCATCGCAAAGGTGGTACAAGATTGACACAAACAGGTCCTACAGGTTGGACAACAGGTGGGCCAGAAGAATACGAATATATTTGTCGTGTCAAATGGCTGGGTGATTACACATGGGTGGAAGTAGATGAAGAGGGCAACGATGTCTGGACAGAGCGTTTTTGAAGGTATGGTAACAGCAATGCAACGAGGGCACACCCCACTAAAGACATGGTCGGGCAAAATTGATCCCGAAGAGTATGCTCAATGGAAAGAAGATTTTATATGGGAAGCCCTGCATGGGCAACGCTACGGGCAAAGTTTTTGCAATCGCTTTGGCCTTCACGACAATCACTTATTTTACAATACCGGTGGTGTAGACTGGGCCGACGAGTATATTAGAAAGACCTACATTGACTGATCCTAAGTACAATCATCCAGTTACTGTGTGGCACCGGCAATCAATCACCAGAGAACTTAGTGTTCCGGAATGGGATACCATATCGATATACACTATAGAAACCTTTGGTATGCCTGGAGACCGGTATGTGGTGGACATGAACATGGACCGTATGATTTGGAACTTTCGAGATTCACGAGATGCACTTATGTTTAAATTACGTTGGAGTGAAGTATGTTAAAAACTAGATTGTATTTTGCGTATGGTGCAAATATGAGCATGGACGCAATGTCATGGCGATGTCCGGCAGCACGTCCAATTGGTGCATTTACTTTAAAGGATTGGACTTTAGAATTTTACAGCCATGCCAATATTCGTCCTGAAACAGGCAAGGAGGTTCACGGAGTACTTTGGGCAATTACCGAAGATTGTGAACAATCGTTGGATGCATTTGAAGGATTCCCAGATTACTATACTAAGAAATCCTGGGTTCAAGATGGACGTCATATTATGTTTTATGAGATGGAAGATTTTAAACGAGGCCAACCTACATTGGGCTACATAAGTGATATAAGGAGTTCATATCACCACTGGCATCTGCCAGTTGAGTATCTTGATCAAATAGTTGATGCCACAGTTAAAAAGACGACAACCGAATACATTTAAACAGCCTGTGGACTTTGAGGATAAAGAAAGTTTTACATTTGCTAAAGAGATAGTTAAACCATTTGGTGCTATCGAAAGTGTATTAGATTGGTCTAAACAAGAGCTGGTTGGCGAATGGCGCTGGCAACTTGTGGAAATAAGTTCAGAACGCCGTCCTGGTCGTTATATATTCTACTTTGAAAGTGAACGCGATTATCTAGCATTTTTATTAAAATGCTCTTAGGTTAGTACACACTAACATAAGGTTGACCAGAAATTCCGTTCTTGTTATAATATTAATATAATAAGAAATAAGGAGTTTGAAATGGTTAAAACAAAATTACAATTACGTGGTCGCATGGTAGTAGATGCAACAGTTGATGGAATCGACATGACGGATTACCCGGACTTTTGCGATGCTTACTTTGACTCTGCCGTTTATGAAGATGGTACAGCACTCACAGATGATGAGCTAATTGAACTCACAGACACAAATTTTGATCTATTGCACGAGATGGTATATGACACCATCTACTAATCAACCTCGCAAAACAAGGGTACATAATGTGTTGTTTTTTCGCGACACCCCTTTCAAACCCCAGCGTGTAGAGCTTAAAACACGCTATAAACGTCAGCCAAAACACCGTTTACAAAACGGTTGACCAGAAAAGGTCCATTTGTTATACTAGCATTATAGTGAATAAAAAGGAGCAGAAGATGACAACAGAAATCAACAACATTATTCAAGTCAATAACATTGTAAACGAAGCCAAATTGGCTGCCCGCGAAGCCGCTGAAAAGTTTTTTCAAGAGAAGTTAGGTGGTGTGGATCAATACTCGTGTGGTTTTGCCTGGGTAGACATTTACGGTGTCAAAGGCAACACTCGTTTGGGCAAGGCTTTCAAGGCCGCAGGCGTTCGCAAGAGCTATACCGGCAGTTACCAGATTTGGAATCCAGCAGGACTTGGTGTGCAGAACATTGACACCTTAGAAGCAGGTGCAGAGGCAGCCGCCAAGGTGTTTGAGAAATATGGTTTCCGTGCTTATGCTGGTAGCCGTTTAGACTAAGGGGCGAAAATGAAATTGTTCAAGCGTAAAACTAAAGAAGTTAGTATGCCCGAAGTAGATCTACGAAACTTTCGTTTTCTAGGTGAAGAAGCAGAAGTATTGGGTCTTAGGTTAGACGCGGCTCGTAAGAGTCTAGCAGAAAGTACTACACCATGGGCCAAAAATCATTGGACCAAGACTGTAGAGCAGTTAGTAGCGCAGTGGCGTCGTTTGCCAATATTACATGATGCAGATGCTAAGATGCAGGTAATACCTAGATGGACTGTGGACTACAACTTTTATGAGTTAAGCGATGAACCTGTTACTAGATTATTTGATATAGACCATTTTTATAACCGCAGTCACCCAGATCTTACTTGGTCTTGGGAAAACAATCGAGCACAACGTCTAGCACGGGCACAATAAGGAAAAATTATGAATATCAAAAAACTTTTTTTATCAATTATTGCTATACTTGTTTTAGTGTTTGCGGTTGCATTTACAACTTATACACTTACTCCCGAAAGTCCAGTAATAATGCCAGACGTCAAAAAAACCAGCGACTATCAACGTCCTGTAAGAGAAGGCAACTGTTGGCGTCAGTTTATTGGTACTGGTACCAAAGACAGCATCTTGGTGTGTCATTAATATGGAGACTAAAATGAGAAAGAAATTTACTGGACCTGATGGTAAAATTTTTGTTGTAGAAGAAGTTGTACAAACCCCAGCAGGGTTGACTGTGTTTTACATTAATGAAACAACCAAAGAAAAGTATTCTTGTTTGATTGATGCGTTCAGTGAACGCTTTAAGGAGTTAGCAGAATGATGACCGAAGAACGCCTAATGGTAGCAGAAGCAGTGTTTAATGGACAGATTGGCGAAGAACATTTAACACAGGCCGAAATTGATGAATTTTTTGAAATAGTATGTGATGCAGCCACTGAAGCTCTGCTAGTAGATGCTGTGGCACGTGGCAAGAGTGTGTTTGATGGCATCGAAGGAGATACCTTGCAGTAGAGGTTGACTAGAATTGTAGTAAATAGTAAAGTAGTAACTGTAGTATAAATTACCAATGGATCTGCTAATGGCTACGCCGGAGGAAATCACAACTTGAAAGAAATAACATGACAACAAATTTTATTAGTCCTGCTATTCCGCAATCATATGCGGCACAGCAAAATGCACAGTATAGTCATACCGGCTCAAAGTATGTTGATTTGAATCAACGATTCAATGATACTATGTCTGCACTCGAACCCATGAAGGCCGCAGGTGTTCGTAGTCAAATCAAGAATGCTATTAAAGTATTCCAAAAAAATAATCCGCACATTAAATGTTTTCAAGACCTGAAGTTATGTAAGGCGGGTGAAACACCCATGGCAGATATTTTAATTGATATTACTATTCAGCGGATCTTGAATCTAACTTGGGTGATTGAAATTATTAAAAATTTCCGCGAACCCCAGGCCGATCCGATTAAACTGTATGAAGTTATTCCTGGGGGTGACTTAGAAGATTACTATCCTGTAGGTACCAAACTATTTGCTAGTTGGGATGCTCAGCATACTGCTATTGTTTATTGGATTATTGCGGTAATGATTTTTGGACAAGATCCACGCAAAGTAATGGTTCCAACCATTGAGTATTTTGTAAAAAATCGTTCTGAAATCCGCGAAAACTTTGTAAGTGGTAATAGCGACATTGGTAAATTACGCCTGGACTCAATCGACTTGTTCCGCCAAATGGTACTAGGTGTGCGCCTAGATGGTAATACAAAATCAGAGTGGGTTGAGGCAGAACTTAAACAACAGTATCTTGAGCAAGCTGGTTTGTTTGTAACAGCAGAAAAGTTTGGGGATACTCACATGCCAGGCGCTATCAGTCGTATGGCAGAGATTGACAAGTATACCAGTGATATTATTCGCAAGTTCTGCATGTACACTACTACCATTCCTACCAAACGTAATATTGTTTCGCAGGAAATTGAGATCATGTGTGCTTGGTTTAGTATGGCTAAAGAAAGCGGTATTGACTACACCGATGACGAAGTTATCAGTTTAGGCGATCATTTACACGAGTTGTTTGACGCCGACTTTCACGAAAGTAGTGATTTCTGGATTAAAGTTCGTAAGGCATATGATAACTGGTGGACTAAACATTATGACGAAGTTCCGGCAAGCCATCGTCCTAAAAACACCAAGATGTCAAAGAACTGGAACACAGGTGGCACGTTTATCTGGCATCAGTTGAATAAGACCTGGAACGGACCTATTCCAAAGCTCAATGCTTCTACTCCGTTTATTCCTGCTAAAAAGGATTTATACTAATATGGAAACCAAAAGCACATTACAAGAATCTATGCAGAATATGCGTGGTAAAAAATATATTAATGTCAAGCGTAACAACAAGGCCTATGAACAGGCCTTGTCGACTACAACCGAAGAATTAGAACGCTTAGTTGACTTATATCAAACCACAGTAGTTGAGGACGACATGCGAGCAAGGTTGTTAAGAGACAGCATCGATCATTGGGTTCGTCGTTATCACAAGTATGCTATCCAAGGTAAGATTAAAAGTCACTATCATCAAAAGGGTGTAAGTTTAGCAGCCGAAGATTGTATTTTTGAACATGTAATTCCGGCATCTACTGTGCGTGATAAACTAATTGCCGGTGAAATATCAATAAACCAGGCCTTGAATGTTCCTACTTGTCGGGTAAGTCGTCAAGTCGACCAACTACTTCGCAAGAAAGGTTTGCACGATAGTACACCAGATGGTTGGTTCTTTTTTAAACGCTATAAAATCGCATTAGACGATATAACCATTGAAACCTATAATGGGCAACCTATCACTAATTTAGATATGTGGACTTTGCAAGATCACTTTGATTTATTTGGAATTGTATGAGCTACTTAGACGAAATCCGAGCCCGGTACGATATCAAGGACTATGTTGAGCCCACGGTTGCTATACCCGATCTACCTAAAGATGGTATTGTGCTAATCGTGGGTACATCCGGTTCGGGCAAAACTACAATCTTAAAGACTGTAGACGATCCCAAACCTATTGTGGTTGATCCAGCAAAAACAGTTATTGAAAACTTTAGCACTCCCAAACGTGGTGAAGAACTATTGCTTGCGTGTGGCCTGCGTACCATTCCAGCTTGGTTTCGAGCGCCCGGTACATTGAGCAATGGTGAATACCATAGATTTGAAATTGCCGTAGGATTGGATCAAGGGCACTGCATCATTGATGAGTTTACTAGTGTAGTAGATCGTGATACTGCTAAGAGTCTCGCATTGAGTGTTCGCAAATATTTTGATCGTAATCCTGGTGTGTTGTATATTGCCAGTTGCCACAGAGACATTATTGACTGGTTAGATCCAGAATGGGTTTATGACACTGACCTGCAGAAACTTGATAATCGGAGGTCACTTCTTCGACTGGGGACCAGACCAGAACTTACACTTACCATCCGAAGCACAACTCCGGACTATTGGCGATATTTCAGTAAGTATCACTATCTAGATACCAACATGAGTCGCAGTGTTCACTGCTATGTGTTGTTGCTAGGGGACAAGCCTATCGGCTTCCATGCTGCTATACACTCGACTAATAGAGATATTCATAGTTATTGGCGCGGACACAGAACTGTGATACTACCAGAGTTTCAAGGCATGGGCATAGGCACAGCGTTTTCAGATGCTATTGCTCAAATCTATGTTAACAAGGGCCTGCGTTACTTTAGCAAAACAGCACATCCAAGTTTTGGTGAGCATAGAGAACGATCTGATCTATGGCGGCCAACATCAACTAACAAGAAAAGTCGATTAGGCAGTTACCTAAACAAAGATGGAACTACCAGAACAATGCCCGGATATGGCGGAACTACTACAGCTAGAGATGCTGGCCGTATTTGTTACAGTCACGAATATATTGGACCCAAAAAACCATAAAAATATATTCGCAGGTCCATAGGCACAATCTATTAAAAACCACCATATATACTGCTATAATATAGTTTTACAATAGGAGAATACTATGGAACAGTATGTATGTGGAGTATGTGGCCACGTTCACGATGAGGCCGTTGAAGGTGTGTTTGCAGAACTCAGCGACAACTTTCTTTGCCCTGAGTGTGGGTGCTACAAAGACGAGTATGCAGTAATGGAAGCAACCTAACCGGTTGCTTCTGAGCAGTAAAAGTAGTACAATAAATTTTAACTAAAGGAGAAGTAAACATGGCAAAAACCGTAAAAGGTACCAAAACAGAACACGCATTGAAAGATGCGTTCGCAGGCGAATCCAAAGCCAACCGCCGTTATTTGTATTTCGCAAACATGGCTGACGTAGCGGGCTCACCAGATGTGGCAGCAGTATTTCGCTCCACAGCCGAAGGTGAAACAGGTCATGCCCATGGTCACATGGAATATTTGATCGATGGTGGAGCAGGTGACCCTGAAACAGGTCTTCCAGCTGGCTCGGTTAAAGAAGCCCTAGAAAGTGCTATCGCTGGTGAAACACATGAGTACACAGATATGTACCCAGGCATGGCTAAAACAGCACGCGACGAAGGCTTTGACGAAATCGCTGACTGGTTTGAAACATTGGCTAAGGCTGAGCGTAGCCACGCAAACAAGTTCACCAAGACTTTGACAGCGCATTTAGAAGACATCAAGTAATTGGAAACCCGAACAAGAACTCTTGTTAAAACTTTGATCTACCGGTGCTGGGTGATACTCAGCACTTATGTGATGTTGTTGGTCACGGGTCAAAGCATGACAGAGGCTCTTGTTCCAACCATTGTAATAAACTGTGTCTGGATGACGTCCTACTATCTGTATGACCGATTCTGGGCACATATTGCCTGGGGACGTAAATGAATGCAAGTTGTCGCCTGGCCCGTCTGGCTTGAACGCCATATTCCCTACTACGAACGTAATAAACAACAAGATCGTTACTATAACAATCCACCTGAGTCGGTGCTGGTTGTAGATCCTGTAGATCGTAATCGTCGAGCAGGACAACATGGTTTTGCTTGGTCAACCTGGGAAGCCATGGACAACGACATCCGATCTTTACAGTATCGTGTCGAACCTGTGTTCCTAGACACAGACACACACCAACGCTGGTATTGGGTTTTTTGGTCAGCAGATGAAGCTCTTATGGCAGTGATACGCTTGTCATAACTGTAACAAAACTGTAATATTATCTCTCTTAAATAAAATTGTGCAATCGCACACTCAACCTTAAGGGAGATTTCTTTGAAACATTTATTTCTAGCAGTACTCGCAGTATTCACCGTAACAGCACAAGCCGCAGACATTACTGGCGCAGGTGCTACATTTCCATATCCAATCTACGCCAAGTGGGCAGAAGATTATGCCAAACTTTCTGGTAATCGACTAAACTATCAAAGTATCGGTAGTTCTGGTGGTATTAAACAAATCAAAGCCAAGACTGTAGACTTTGGTGCCACAGATGCTCCGTTGTCAAGTGACGACCTAGCCAAGTCTGGTTTGGTGCAGTTTCCAGCGGTGTTGGGCGGTGTTGTTCCTGTGATAAACTTGGAAGGTATTAAACCAGGCGAATTGCAAGTCACAGCCGAAGTACTAGCAGACATTTTTCTAGGTAATATTACTAAATGGAATGACGCTCGGCTTGCCAAGTTAAATCCAGGCAAAAAACTACCAGACACAGATATCACAGTGGTTCATCGTGCCGACGGATCCGGTACAACATTTATTTTTACCGATTACTTGACGGAAGTCAGCAAGGAATGGAGCACCAAAGCCGGCAAAGGTGCCGCAGTCAAATGGCCAGCCAAGAGCAGTGTAGGAGGCAAAGGCAATGAAGGTGTAGCAGCAAACGTAACTCGTGTTAAAGGTGCAATCGGCTATGTCGAATATGCCTATGCCAAGAAAAACAAAATTGCACACCTTAAGTTACAAAATCGCGATGGCAAATTTGTGGATCCTGATGACACCACTTTTGCATCGGCTGCCGCAGGCGCTGATTGGTTTAGTGTTCCTGGTATGGGTATTAGTCTTGTGAATCAAAAGGGTGCAAGTGCTTGGCCTATTACTGGTGCTAGTTTTGTTTTAGTATACAAGGACCCAGCCAATCCAGCGGCCACACAAGAAGTCTTAAAGTTCTTTGACTATGCATTTACTTACGGAGCCAAACCGGCAGAGAGTCTTGACTATGTTCCACTACCAAAAACATTAACAGATAAAATCAAATCACAAGTTTGGTCAACTGTTAAGAAGTAATTTTAAAACCGGACATAAAGATAGAGTGTCGCTGGAGCTCGTAACCAGTTGTAACAAAAGTGTAATACTTTTTTCTCTGGCATTGCAGTAAATAGCTGTATGCCAGAGAAAACTTACCGTTCAATTTTTATTTCAGATGTTCACCTGGGCACTCGCGACTGTAAGGCCGAGGCACTTAATAATTTTCTCAAACACAATACCTGCGAAACCCTATATCTTGTAGGCGACATCATAGATGCCTGGCGTATTCAACAAAACAAGTGGCGTTGGAAACAAAGCCATACTAATGTAGTTCGTCGAGTCATGGGTCATGCCAAACGAGGTACTCGTGTGGTATATGTTGCAGGCAATCACGACGAATTCCTTCGCCCCTTAATACCATTAGGCATTGGATTTGGGCTCATTGAAGTAGTAAATCAAGCAGAGCACATTGGAGTAGATACCAAACACTATCTGGTCACTCACGGCGACTTGTTTGATGGCATCACTCGTCTTGCTCCGTGGCTGGCTTTCCTTGGCGATAAAGCCTATGACTTTGTGCTCGGTCTCAATAGCAAATTCAATTGGCTACGTCATCGTATGGGATTTGGATACTGGAGTTTAAGCAAGTATCTCAAAGGCAGAGTTAAAAAAGCCGCTGACTTTGTATTTCAATTTGAAAAGAATCTTGTTGTTTATTGTAAGAAGCGTGGATACGATGGTGTAATATGTGGACACATACACCACGCAGAAATTCGTGATGTAGATGGTATCACATATATGAACGATGGCGACTGGGTAGAGAGTATGACTGCCTTAGTTGAAAATCACAACGGATTCTGGGAAATAGTAACCTGGACCAAGGAGACAGACGATGTGGCTGTTGATAATACTAGCAGTAAACATAAACAATCCAAAAGACGTGCCGGGTAGGTTAACTATAGAATTTCCTAGCGAATCTGCTTGTGTTCAAGCCCAACAAAGTGTAAAATATTGGTTAAAGTTTGACAACTTCAGGATAACCACATCATGCCAAAAACAATCCTTATAATCACAGACAATGTCCAAGATCAAGTCAACGGAGTGGTCACAACTTTCAAAAACTTGGAAGATCATGCTGACCGTAACGGGTATTGTATTGTTTATTGTGATCCCGGGCAGTTTCCTAATATTGCTTGCCCTGGTTATCCTGAAGTTCGCCTGTGCTGGCCGCATGGTATCAGTAAAAAAATTAAGGCGCTACAGCCGGATTATATACACATCGCTACAGAAGGCCCAGTAGGTTTATTTGCTCGTTGGTGGTGTGAGCGCAAAAATATACCTTACAACACCAGTTATCACACCAAGTTCCCAGAATTCCTAAACAAATTGTATGGTGTTCCAGAATCTTGGACCTACTGGTATATGCGTTGGTTCCACAGACACAGTGAGCGTGTGCTGGTCACTACCGAAAGTATGCGTCAAGATTTAGAAAGTCGTGGATTCAAAAATTTAGTAGTATGGACTCGTGGCGCCGATCGCACCATTCAACCTAGAGTTACACGACCCACTTATCGGGCGCGGCCAAGATTATTATCGGTAGGTCGCGTGTCAAAAGAAAAGGGGTTGGATGATTTAATACAGTTCCAGGAAGACTATGATTTGATTATAGTCGGCGATGGACCGTATCGTGCCGAGTTGGAACGGAAACTACCTCAGGCAACATTTTTTGGATACCTGCATGGTCAAGAACTAGTGGATCAATACGCACTAGCTGATGTGTTTGTATTTCCGTCAGTGACTGACACCTTTGGTGTGGTCATCATTGAAGCATTATCACAAGGTTGCCCAGTCGCAGCCTACCCGGTAGCAGGACCCATCGACATTATCAAAAACGGTGTCACTGGATACTTAGATAACAACCTAGCACAATCAGTTCGTAATTGTTTGGCTCTAAACAACGATCGAGTCAAACGAGCCAGTCAAAAATGGACTTGGAAAGAGTGCTGGCGCATATTCAAAAAGAACCTGGTTACTGTTGCGTAAAAACAACATTGTGAAACCCAGCCCAAAAGGTTGACCAGAATCTCACCATTTGCTATAATAGTTGTATAGTAAATAAAAGGAGTAGTAAATGAATACATATCAAGTAAGTTACACAGCATACGAAAAAAACTCTACTGTGGTATTAGCGGAAGGCACCATGCAAATTCAAGCCAATCAAGGTAGCCAAGCTGAGAATGTGGTTAAAAGTATGTTTCAAGGCAGTGATGTTATCATTCGTTCAGTATTTGGTTAATATGATTGATCGAAACATTCAATCAGATGAAATGGTACCTCCAGAGTATGATATGGATGCTGGTGAGTATCAAGAGTTTCAAAGAGATTATAACCGTTGGTGTTTGGAAGTTGAGCTGGCTCAAATTGAAGAACTGAACAAAACGGTTAACCAAAATTCGTAATATGGTTGACAGGAATTGTCCAATCAGCTATAATATGAATATGCTGTAAAATTAAAACAGCATAGAAGTAAAATTTAAATCAACTTAATAGGCAACTTAGAAAGGCAACACAAAATGGAAAAATTATTCACAGTAGCAGGTACAGCAACTAATCCTGATGGTACTACTAAAGCTCGTTTTGCAAACGACTTGGTAGCTCGTATCAAGATCTTGAACAAAGCAGGCTGTACTGGTATCAACTTGGTTGAGCTCCCAAAGCCAATGACTAAGTTAGAAGCTCTACAATATTTGCAAACACAAAACCCAGAAGGTGATGCGGGTTATGCTGTAGCAAACAAGTTGGCAGAGAAGACCAAGCTCGCTAAGAAAGGCGAAGTAAAGGTCAAAGCAACTGGTGTCAAGGCAACTACTAAAGTAGCAGAAGTAGCCTAATACTGATAGGGGGCTAAGGCCCCCATTTTTAAGAAAGAAATATCATGAGTAAGCCAGTATTTGAAGATTTATTCAAATTTAGCGGTCGTCGTAATCGACAATCGTTTATTTTCTTGCAATTAGCAAGTATTGTAGCAGTCTTGCTAGCGGTAGGAATTATTACTACTATTACTGTAGTGGCTCCTACACTAGGTGCAATCCTTTGGTTTGTTGGTATTGTTGGTTTTATTGCTATTGCAATTATTAACTGGGCAGCCGCTAGTCAACGTATTCGCGACTTTAACCAATCGGGTGTATGGGCATTGGTAATGTTGATTCCATACATTGGTCCATTGTTTAGTCTAGCACTTTGGTTAATTCCAAGCACAGAAGGTGAGAACAAATACGGTCCTAGCTGTATTTAAAGAATGTCACCCAGCTTCAGGGTAAATGAAGAGTGGATCACCAGCTTTAATGGTGTGGGTTAAATGGGTTAGACTGAAATCTATTACGCTTGTTTGGTGCGGAACTAAACTAACGATGATACTCCTTGCCCGGGGCCTTACGACAATAGGTAGCCGGGCACCTTCTTGACCAGATAAGTATCTTTATCATGACCGAAGATAACGAACTTGACCGACGTATAAAAACCTTGATGTTTGATCTTATGCTGGTATTGTACTCGCATGGTATCAAGGAAGTCAATGTCGGTGCAATAATGCGTGTGCTAGGTGTAGAATCAGAAGTAGCTGCTGAGCACGACGACGAAGCTGTTGAACTCACAGACGAATTTGCTAAGTATGTTAAAGAGGCACGAGAAACCAAACGGCCCGATAACATAACCTTACATTGAATGTCATTACCTAGTTATAAATCAGGGGAAGCCCTTTATACTGTGATCATACGAGATCCTGAAGCTAAAAACCGTTTAACTAAATGGACGGCAACCAGCCGATCAATACAAGCCCGGGTAGAAGACAATCGCATGCATATATACGATCACAACACCTTGAGCCTACTTCTAGTAACCTGGCCGCACGGTTGGGACAACATGGTTATTTGGGATCCTTGGACAAAACGGCACATTAATATTTGACATACCTACGTTATATGCTATAATTAATAGGTGCATAACGCACTTATAACAAAGGAAATAGCAATGACAACTCATGAACAAATCGTAGAAGCATTTAATAACTATATTGCTGAAAACGAAAAATTCACAACCAAAGGCGTAAAAGCCTCTGCTGCTCGTGCTCGCAAAGCATTACAAGAAATGAGCAAAGGAATCAAAGAGCGTCGTAAAGAAATTACTGCTGAAAAAGAAGCTCTTGCCGCAAAGTAAGACCAAGCCTCTTAATGGTATGGTATCGCAACCTGGATATGGTGCGGTACCACCTACTCCTATCTACAGTAATGTAACTATCACTAGCACAGGAGCAACTACCGCTCCAATCTACACCATAGGTACTGGCGTCGCAAGTCCGTGGATGTCCACTAATGCTGATACTAATAGCACTAAAATAAATTTAAATGGTAAAGATGCTGATATAGTGATCAATGGACACAGTTTAACAGAAACCTTGCAAGCTCTACAAGAACGCCTACACATCCTAGTACCCAATACAGAATTAGAGCAGGAATGGGCCGAACTTAAACGGTTAGGTGATGCATATCGCAAGTTAGAACAAGACCTTACGGAAAAGGCCTCTATGTGGAAGGCTTTGAAGAAAATCTAAATGTCTGCATGGCAAGAATTTTATAACGAGATAAAAGACCCTAGTTGGCCGGAGTGTCCTACTGAGGATCAATTCCAACTGCTCCCAGAAAATATACAAAAAGAATGTCAAGAAGTTTTTGGCTACGTTCCAGGATCATTTAAAAAAACTTCAAAACTACGCAATCAAGTTTTCCCTATACACACCAAAACTGCTTGCCAACTTAAATGGAATTGGAGCACTATATTTCTAACTACAGAAGAAACAGGTAGTTGCCATAGAACCAACCATCATAAGTTTGATACCGAAGAATTTAATTTTCATAACACTCCTAATAAACTAGAAGATCGTCAACGTATGCTTGAAGGCGAGTGGCCCAAGCGAGGATGTGAGTACTGTAAGAATATCGAAGAAGCCGGGGGCATCAGTGACAGAATTACAAATTTAGACTTTCCTGGAATACATGCACCGCCTGAGTTAGAAATCAATCCTCGGGCTGTGCAAGTTACTCCACGAATACTAGAAGTATATTTTGATAATACCTGTAATTTAAAATGTCTTTATTGCGGACCGCATTTTAGCAGTCTGTGGAATGCAGAAAACGTAAAGTTTGGACAGCCTGCGTTCAATAAAAGTACCAACATTGAAAAGAACAAACAAAAAATATTTGAATGGTTAAAAGTTAACGGAAAACATCTAACTAACTTTAACATACTGGGTGGTGAGCCTCTGTATCAACGTGAGCTGGATGATTGTTTAGATTTATTTGAACAATACCCTGCCCCAGAATTAAAACTTCAAATTTTTACCAATCTCAACACCAAAATTAGTCACCTAACACAAGTGGTTGAACGTGTTAAAGGATTAGTTGACAGTGACAAACTTAGAGGGTTTGAAGTTACTGCCAGTCTGGATTGCTGGGGGCCACAACAAGAGTTTGTAAGATACCCGCTGGATTTAGTATCCTGGGAGAAGAACTTTGAATATTTACTATCACAAAAATGGATCAACTTGATTGTGAGCAGTACTGTTACTCCTTTAACAATTAAAACCTTGCCCGACTTGCTTAAAAAAATACAAGAATGGAATAAAATTCGTCCAGTGTATCATTATCAAAACAGTGTCAATAGTCCTAGTTATATGTTTATTGATATTTTTGGAAATATTTTTGCCGATGATTTTAATCAGGCACTAGAATTGAAACCAACGAACACACCGGAACAACTATCCAGTAAAGAATATCTAAGCGGTATAGCCAAACAATCAAACGCCGCTAGTCCTAACGTAGTAGAAATAACAAAACTATTTGATTTTTTAAATGAGATGGATCGACGTAGATCGACTAGTTGGCAGAAAATCTTTCCGTGGCTAGAAAAAGAGTTTAAAAAATATAGTTTAGTACCATAATAGCTGTATATAATGACAAAAACATATCAAAACAAGTAGATTTTTTACTGGTTTAAATTTTTGTCACTAAGTATTTTAGAGAGTAGAAAAACAACCAGGCTGTCGTTGAATCGAACAGCGGAGGATTACAATCTAGATCTACTCCACAACGGATGGTCAGTGCCGCAAAGCTGACCGGTAGTAAAGAGGACTTCGGAAATCCTCTTCATTGACAAATGGTATGAGCCTTCTGGAAACAAAGGTTGGCTTAGAGAGTATGGCATTGAGGCCCGAGGTCTTGTCTGTCGCCGCCCAACACTCATTCTGTCAATGCGTCCATTCGGGACATCCGCTGATGCGTACAGTATTACGCCGAGGAGAACGAGCATGAGACATTTATTCATATCGTTATTATTGGTAGCAAGTAGTACAGTAGTTGTAGCAAATGAAGTAGCAGAAGTAACATTTAAAAACACAGTCATCAACCAAACCACACAGTTTGTTGAACGCACTGTTAACATAATTGCCACACCATTCCTTAGTGATCGGGATATCGAGTGCATGGCACGAAATATATTCTATGAAGCTGGCGGTGAATCAACCGAAGGCAAAATTGCAGTCGGAGTGGTCACACTCAATCGCACACGAGATGGTCGCTTTGGAAAAACAGTTTGTGATGTTGTCAAGGCTCGAACCGTGGTTGTCAAGGCTCGAGAAGTTAAACGGAATGAAATAGTTCAAGTTGGCTACTTCGGTCGTCCTGAAATGGTAGAGAAAAAGGAAGTAGTTGTACAACAAGTTCCTGTGTGCCAATTTTCGTGGGTATGCGCCGGTTATGTCCGTAAACCCAAAACTGACGACGAGCGTTGGATTGAGAGTCAAGAAATTGCCCAGCGCCTGGCTCAAGGTGACTACGAAGAAGAACGTAGCAAGTACGGTTCGGCGTTGTTTTTTCACAACAGTGGGATCCGTCCCATATGGGCTAAGACCAAGCAATTAGTGGCTCGAACAGGACGCCATATATTCTACGAATAACCAGTTGACCAAAAACGACCATTTTGTTATAATAGTTGTATTGTATAAAAATAGGAGAGAGAATTGAAGTCAATCCCCTGGTTTAAGATAGTAGGATTTGTAGCTGTGGTATTCAGTGTTTATACTGTGAGTACCAATCGCCTGGATACCCTGCGCGGTACCAACGAAGCCGCACGTCAAGGCTTTATCAGTGCCGAGCATCGCACACAGCAGTTGGCCTGCCTGACCAAGAACATTTATCACGAAGCTGCCTTTGAGCCATTTGAAGGCAAGGTTGCTGTGGCACAGGTCACAATGAATCGTGTAGAAGCTGGTCGATTTGGTCAGGATGTCTGCGGTGTTGTATATCAAAAGAATGTGGTCTACGAACGGGTTATTTGTCAGTTTTCGTGGACCTGTATAGGTGGACTGGCAATTAAACCCGTAGCACCTGCACATTGGAAAGAATCAGAAGAAGTAGCCAAAAAGGTCTTGCTCGAAGGCTTCCGTTTGCCCAGCATGAAAGACGCCATGTATTATCATGCCGATTATGTCAACCCTAGATGGGGCAAGCCACAAATTACCAAAATTGGTCGCCACATTTTCTACCGTGAAAGCATATAATGAATATCGATATTCGAAACAACATTAACATCAATATAAAAAGCATCAACGAGTTTTTAAACAAACACTTATCCAAGATTTCAGCAGAAACCCTGTTATGGTTAGCCGGAATAGTTATACACTGTGCAACCATACCAACCTTATTGGCCTTGATGACCGGACTTAGTGATCGTACACCTAACTTGGACATTGTGTTGTTTATGTGGGTCGGTTTAGTCTTGTTGTTTGGTCGTGCTGTAGTGCTCAAAGACACTTTAAACGTCATCACTATCGGTGCAGGATTTATCATACAAGCCACCTTAATGGCCATGATCTTGTTCAAATAATTGACTAACACCGCCAAATACGTTATAATACTAGTATGATATTAGACAGCGAAGTCAATGCCATGCAGGACGTACAGACTGGCCTGTGGTCAGTATTCCGTTTGATTTGGAACGAAACAAGTATCTTTCCTGAGCGGATAATGATAGCAGAAAACTTACAGCGTGAAGAAGTTGATCGATGGCTAACCTGGGGGAATTTACAACGATGACAATGCATCTTGAGGGACCGTGGCTTAGTACCACAGGTAAAAAACGTGGACCTAAAAAGTGGGCTAGTAGTGAAGCCAAAAAGCTCGCACAAAAACGTCAGGCTGAATGGGATCGTAAGTTGATTGAGTTTGAAAAACTTACACCTAGGTTTAGTACTGGTCCTTACAATGCTCCACGCAAAACTATGGCAGACTTCATGCCCAAGACTCCGCCCGGTCGCGAAACAGCCTGTATTAAATCGCAGGACACTGGCTGGGTTACTTGTACAGCAGTTAAAGATAATACCTATACTGGCAGTAAGGTCAAGGGAATAGGTACAATGCACAAGAGTAATGGTGTGCCAATTTTCAGTGATGATGAAGCAAAAGAAATTAGTTCTATGCGCCGTTAATGCTAAATATATTTAATGAGCAAAGATGATTTTATTAAAATGGAAGGCGTTATAGCAGAAGTTCTGCGTAATACTCAATACCGAGTTCAGCTTGAGAATTTTGAAAAACCTGTACTTGCAAGCCTAAGTGGCCGTATGCGTCAAAACAACATCAAAGTTTTAACCGGCGACATAGTAGAGTTAGAATTCAGCCCATATGATTTGACCCGTGGACGAATTGTCCGCCGTAGATAAGTAATAATATGGACATGCGTAAAGAAATCAATTTAATAGAAGCAAGCACTCAACCGGCCAAGCTAGAAACTACTCCTTTGCCTTACACGGAACGGGCCTTGGAGCCTGTGATGAGCAAGGCCACAATCGACTATCACTATGAGCACCTAGCTAAAGGTTATGCTAAACGCTACAATGCCGATGAAGGCAATGCTGCATTTAACCGTGCTGGTAGCTTCTTACACAATAAGTTCTTTCCTCAACTACAGCCTCCTAAAGGTGCTAATCGTCCCAAGGGCGCAGTACTAGAGTTAATCGAAAGTAACTTTAAAACCTATGAAGACTTTAAAATCGAATTTAAAAAAGTGGCCATGGCCATCCAGGGATCAGGCTGGGTATATCTTAGCACATCGGGCACAATTAAAACCATCCCAAATCATCAGGTTAGAACAGATATCTGTGTACTCGTTGACTGGTGGGAACATGCCTGGGCACTTGACTATCAAAGCGACAAAGAAAAATACCTAGACAATATTTGGAAAATTATTAACTGGTCAGTCTGTAGCGAACGTCTGTAGCCAACATCCAAAGCAGTACCTAACTAAATTTTATAATGATAGATTTTGTAATTTGTGCGATGCCCGCACTGATTCTTGAAAGCCTTCCTGGTGCACCTGCCATTATTAAATCGGCAGTGGAGCAGACTGGGTATTCTGCTCGGGCGCTGGATTTATCATTGGAGTTTTACATAAAACAATGCAACAGTGATGTTGCTACCTATCATCAATTGAGTGGTGTGTTTCGACCTAGCGAGTCATTTGAAAGCTCGGCTCAGGCAGCTAGTGATGAGTGGATTGAAGATTCTATACAAAGTATTCAGGCTTTTAATCCTAAAATTATTGGACTTAGTGTATTTTCAGCATTCCAACATAGATCTACCTATCTGTTGGCACAAGAGTTAAAACGTCGCATGCCCAAAACCAAAATTGTGCTTGGCGGCATGGGGTTATCAATCAACTGTTCTAGTCTTAGTAATTTTAATATTCCTATTAAAAAGATTGATCTTGTTAAATCTTATCATCAGTACATGACCGAACTGGGTCTAGCTGACTACATTGTGCTGGGCAGTGGACTTGATGAACTCGTGGGGATCTTAGGAAAGGAAATAGGTCAAGGACGCACCACAGATACCAAGTTTAACAACACATCTGTAATTTTTAAAACACCTATTCCTGACTACGACGACTATAAAATTTCTGAATACTGTTGGCACAATCGCAAGTACCTGCCGGTAACTGGCAGCAAAGGCTGTGTGAGATCCTGTGCGTTCTGTGACATACCAGGACAGTTTGGACGTTTTAGTTTTCGCACTGGCGAAGACATTGCTAACGAGATGATTTTTCTTAAAGAAAAATACGGTGTGAGTACTTTTGAATTTACAGACAGTTTAGTCAATGGTAGTTTTAAAGCATTCCGCCAATGGTTGACCATTGTTGCAGAGTACAACGACAATCGTTTAAGTCACGATCAAATACGTTGGTTTGGACAATACATTTGTCGACCTCAAGCGCACACGCCCAGCGACATCTACCCATTAATGGCACGCTCGGGTGTGATTGATTTGAAAATTGGTGTTGAAAGCGGTAGTGATGCTGTACTAGAGGCCATGCGTAAAAAAGTAACTGCCAAGGATGTACTAGACGAGCTGGAACAGTTTGAGAAAAATAAAATAAGTTGTACCTTTTTAATGTTCAGCGGATTTTATAACGAAACGTCTGAATACTTTTATGAAACTTTAAAGTTTTTGGTCGATTGCCAACCTTATGTGGCATCTGGAACGATCAACACAGCAAGTTTCGGACAACCTTTGAATATACATAGCGGAACCTATTTGTACAACGAAGCAGATCGGTTGGGCTTAATTTTAGATCCTTACGACGAATCTCAATGGACTAGTATTCATGACCCCGACAACGACTATGTACAACGATCAAAAAATCGTATCATTGCACAACTGCTAGCCGGTGCACTAGGATACCCGTTTTCCAAGTTAGGTGTTGGACTTGATTATCAAAATTTACAAAAATTAAAAAGACGCAAACAAGAATTAGAAAAGTTATTACATGACACTACACAGCTCACAACAAACTAACCTGGACTATCTAATTCCCCAGGATCTAATTGAATACTGTGAATTTGATCAGTTCAACTTTGGTTTGTCATTGACGGCTACTAGCGCACGAAATCGTTGGCCCACTGTAAAAGTATGGTTAGACGGAAAACTTATTGCATCAGACATAGTTGACAATCATGGATTTGAGTACCGGTATAGTGAACGACTAGATATGTCTCTATCGGCCAAGGTATTGGAAATTGAATACAATGGCAAAAACGACGAAGACACTGTAGTTGACCAACATGGCAATATATTAGAAAATCAAAGTCTTTCAATCCGGAGTTTAATAGTAAATCGTGTAGATATTATTAACAATGATATTATTCAACAGCTAGGTAGCTACACCAGATCATTTAGCCCAGAAAAACTTAAATACTACGAGCAAAACAATTTAAGTACAGAACCCACTGACAGTTTAGACATGTACGAAAATGGCCGTTGGCGTATGACTTTTCCTATACCCATTGTTACAAACTTGTCTAAAATTAAAAACAAAATAGATCCGCAGGTGCAGTGGCCTGATCCTATTTTGATTGGAGAGATAGTAAACACCATACATGCCATTAGAGATTTAGAAAAACAATTAAAGGAACGCAAATGATTATAGAAACAACTGCTGTTGAAAAAATTAAAGATATTTTAGCCGAAGAAAATAATCCAGAATTACGACTACGTGTATTTGTACAGGGCGGCGGTTGCTCAGGCATGCAGTATGGATTTACTCTGGATAGTGTGCAAAACGATGACGACTTTAACACCGACATTGATGGTATTTCTGTACTGGTCGACAGCACAAGTTGGCAATACTTACACGACGCTAAAATACGCTACGATGACGGTGTAATGGGGGCAAGTTTTGTAATTGATAATCCCAATGCTCAAAGCACCTGCGGTTGCGGCAGTTCATTTAATCCGTACTAGCCCAAACTGCTGTAGTTTTGAACTCTGCTAAATATACGCAGAGGACTCAAATCTATGGCACAACAAGTAATCAATGTAGGCGCAGCACCCAACGATGGGTTAGGCGATCCCATACGCACAGCGTATCAAAAATGCAACAGTAATTTTAGCGAATTATACAGTCGTGTACAGGTAACACCGCCCACGGATCCCAGCGGCTCCATAGGAGATACAACTGGTATGTACGCATTTGATACCACATATTTTTATGTTTGCATAGGCGATTACGATGCTACCACAGAGATATGGAAGCGTATTGCATTTGACACTACTCCTTGGTAAAATAACACATGGCACAACCTGTTTGGATAACTCCTGCTGGTAATCTAGGAACCATACCCGAGGGTGTGTTCTATTCTGTGCCGTTGCAGGCAGTTGATCCCGATGATGTTGACACAATTTACTATAAACTCATCGCTGGACAATTACCAGCCGGAGTTGAAGTAGTCACTGCCACTGGCCTAATTGCTGGTGTTCCGCAGTCAATTGTTATTGTAGACGGAGTACCCACTGCTGTCAGCGCAGATGTCACTAGCAAGTTTGTTATTCGCGCCTATACCACTAGAGTCGTCAACGGCGTTACCGTGATCAATCGCCTGGCTGACAGAACTTTTACCTTGACAGTGACCGGGCAAAACAATCCTGAGTTTATTACCCCGCCTGGACAAATTGCTCAATACTTTGATGGCACCCAAGTTTCTAATCTTCAAATTGAATATACCGATGTTGATCCAGCCGACACTGTTCTGGTACAACTGGCCGGTGGATTACTTCCTCCGGGATTGACTATTACACCCACTGGTGTAATTTCTGGATTTGTTGCCCCCAACACAGATGCTGGAGTACCAGCAGGGTTTAGTCGAGATGGACAAGGGTATGATCAATATGCTTTTGATTTTTCAACCAAGAGTTCCACGGTAAACTATTCCTTTATATTAGAGATCACAGATGGTAAAACCAGTAACTTACGAACCTTTAGTATTTTAGTCTACAGTCGTAATGCATGTACCGCTGATAACACACAGTTCACTGCTGACGATACTTTCGTCACAGCCGATTGTACTCCTACTCGTACACCTATCTTGTTGACTCCGCAAGGTTCACTTGGCGTAGTACGTAACGATAATTTCTTTGCGTTTAAGTTTGACGGCATCGATCTAGATGGAGATCAGATTACCTATACCATTAGTCTGGGAGGCACAATTGGATACGACGCAGCCACAGTGAGTTTCACTCCTGGCAGTTATGATTATCCAGGCGAAGGTTTTGACCAAGGCGGATTTACATTACCACCTGGATTGCAACTGGATCCAAACACAGGTTGGCTGTATGGCTTTATTCCAGACTTAGGAATAACTGAGCTGACTTATAATTTTGCCATCCAGGTTTATAAAACAATCGATCCGACCATAATCAGTGAATACTATTTTTATTCAATAAGTATTGTTGGTAACTTGAATACGCAGGTCACTTGGTTAACACCTAGTGATTTAGGCAGCATTGACAACGGCACAATTAGTACCCTATACGTCAAGGCTGTAAATTCCAGCGGTATTCCAATTCAATATCAATTAGAATCAGGCAGTACCAGTAGCTTACCACAAGGGCTACAATTACTTCCATCTGGTGACATAGCTGGAAGGGTGAGTTTTGATACATTTGCACTAGATGGTGGCACCACTACATTTGATGTGCAGAGTCGTAATGTGTACAATCCTAATGTTAATGCTAATGTTGTAAGTTCAACCACCGAAACCACATTTGACATGGTGTTCACATTTACTGTGAATGCTTACAGTGTTAACGGTGTAGTTAGTGTGTTTAAAACATTCTCAATACGTGTGGTGCGTGTTTACAATGAACCATTTGATAACTTGTACATACAAGCTATGCCACCTCAGAATGATCGTGACCTATTGAATAGTTTGTTGCAGAGTGTTGACATATTCCCTACTGATCTACTGTATCGTCCTCAAGATCCTAACTTTGGTGTTGCTACTCAAGTAAAATATTGGCATGTGTATGGACTTACGGCAGACACACTTGATGATTATGTCAATGCAATGAATTTAAATCATTATTGGAAGAATTTGGTGTTGGGCAGCATTGAAACTGCACAAGCTCTGGACAGCGCCGGTAACGTGATCTATGAAGTGGTGTACAGTCGTGTAGTTGATAACCTGGTCAACAATGCCGGTGAAAGTGTTGGCAAAGAAGTTACATTGGCATACCCAATTAATGCAGGCGACAGCACCGAAATTTCTGTTGTTTATCCAAACAGTTTAGTAGACATGCGTACACAAATTATTGACAGCGTAGGACAAATTTCAAATGTATTACCTCGCTGGATGATTAGCACACAAGCCAATGGACAAGTGCTTGGATTTACACCAGCCTGGGTAATTGCTTACACTAATCCAGGCGAAAGCGGACAAATTGCATATAATATCAAATCTATATTCGGTGAACGATTAAACTTGGTGGATTTTGATGTGGATCGTTATGAACTAGATAACTTATTAACAAAAAATTGGAATCGTACCACACAACAATGGATTCCAACTCCACCAGAATTGACAACTTTTGATGTAACTCCAGGACCACCCACTGTGTTTGATGGCAATAGCATACAGTTTATTGCCCCGGTAGATATGTATAGCAACACTCAGATATACGATAAATACCTCGTATTTCCCAAACGGAATATTTTAGAATAATTAGGATAACTTATGACAAGTGCAATTAACCCAAATAACATCGATGGCGCATACCCAGTTGCTGGCCAGGATAATAACTCGCAAGGTTTTCGCGACAATTTTACCAACACCAAAACTAACTTTTCTTATGCGGCCAACGAAATTACCGACTTACAAAACAAGGCAGTGCTTAAAGCAGCTTTGAATGGTACCACTTTAAACAACGACATGAATGCTAGTATTTTAAGCAACTTTCAAGGTCAGAATATCAGTGGTACAGTGGTTGCTTTGGGCACAATCAGTGGAGATGTTGGGATCAACTATGCTGCAGGTCCATATCAAACAGTCACAACCAGTGGCCCAATTAGCCTGGCATTTACTAACTTTACTCCTGCTGGCACAGCAGACTTGGTTGTTGTTCAAGTCACCGTAGCCAGTGTTGCTCATACATTAACATTCCCAAGTGCGGTCAGTGTGAACAATGCCGGCATTCAAGGCATCGACACTACAACCAATACTATTACTTTTGCTGCCACAGGCATTTACGCATTTACTTTTACTACCAGCAATGGCGGTACAACTGTTACAGTTACCGAAGCAAACAAACTATTACAACCTTTTAATAATACCCAAGAAGATTTGGCTGCTAGTGCCGCTATTAGTTTGGCCACCACAGTCAGTTACTTTACAACAGCGGCTGCTGAAACAGCAACTTTGGCAGATGGTGTAGAAGGTCAAGTCAAGGTGTTGGCCGCATTGGATGTGGTTGCTGGTGACATGGTTGTTACTGTGGCAAGCCCAGCTTGGTCAGGTGCAGGTACAATTACATTTGCTGACGACGGCGATGCATGTACTTTGACATACATTCAAGGTGTTTGGTTCTGCACAGGCAACAACGGTGCTGTATTTGCTTAACCAAAACAGTTGACAACTAGTTGTTGATCCTGTACACTTAGTACATGGAACATCCATTAATCGCAAATCTAGAAGATCTCTCGCTTGAGCAATTAAGTGAGAAGATTTCAGAACTTAGAAAAAAACTCAATATTGCATACAGCACAGGTAACGGATATCTGTGCGACCAAATACGTATGGCCATTGAAAGTTATCAAACCAAGTATCAGGAAAAACTCAAGGGCGGCCCTAACACACCATTTGATGAAGTAATTGACATTTCGTGAACGTAAGACTACAATACACTTTCAACTTCACCGCTGGTGTACACTGGTCAGGACAACTGATTATGAACGGTTATGAGTTGACTGTTTATATGGTAACCAATGTTAGAGAGTCCGAGCTTACCACTAAAGCATTTGAACGCTTAAAGTATTTTATTAACGATGAAATTGACTCAACTGTGTTTATCAACAGCAATGAGCAAGAAGCCTGTAGACTTTACAATGCAGCTGGTGTTAAAATTACTACATTGCCCAAGGATCCGGTAGATCAAATTGTGGGAGTAATGATGTTTCACAAACTCAACGCTATTATGGAAGATCGTATCAGTATTATTGAAACAGAGTTATCAAGTCACTTGGGTGATAACATGATCTATCTGCACAGCGAAAACGAAAATACCGAAGACATTGAAATACCCAAATGGTGGACAACTCCAGACTTGACTCATTTTGAATTAGAATTCCAAGATGGCGACACCATTTTTAAATTAGCCCCAGGAAACTATTCTGTGTGGTCTGATTTAGGGTTGGATTGGCCTAACGAAGAGCCGAAAGAAACTGGTAACATTGTATTTGCAGACTTTGGAAAAGATGATACAAAATAACGTAGGTGAAATGATTTTTGATGAGCAAGATGTTTGCGACTTGCTGATGTCAGGTCGCGAGCCTGCTAGTATCAAGCGTATGCTAGTAAACGAGTCTGTAAACATTGAACAAGCTATTCGATATGTCGAAACTTATCCAGACCTGATCAAGTATACCGGACAAGAGGGCGTAATAACAAATGTATTTGACAAGGAGTCACAAGCCAAATGGCACATGCCCGAAGAATATAAGCAGTTGGATATTGCCGAATATGTTTTAGGATTATGCACTACAGAAGCAGAACTACAGCGTGTTGGGCATGAACTATTACTATATCAAGAGCGCGACCTGTTTAACTTGTTACGATATCTAAAGTATCTGGTAGATGTTATGACCGAGAATCGAGTCATCTGGGGTGTAGGACGTGGATCAAGTGTGGCCAGTTATGTGCTGTATAAGTTAGGTGTACACAGAATCGATTCCATGTTCTATAAATTAGAACCAGAGGAATTTCTCCGTTAAATATACAACTAGTTCAAGGAAACAATTATGACGCAAAAAGTGTACAAATCAGCCATGGGTAGGCCAATCGATCTTGGTTCACTCATATTACAAAATGAAAATGTAAGAGCTGTGGGCAATATGAATGTGAATGCTCGTGGGGATTTATTAGATGGCAGTAACAAAGTTATTGATCGTAAAAATCGTCAGGTACAACGACAGTACCAGCGCACCACCAATGTTTCTGCGGATGTGCCAGTACAAACCAGCACTCGTGCTGCCAAACAAGCCAAGGCCCAAGAAAAAGCCATTGCTGACTCACAGCATCTCGAAGATCCGTTGTACGCATTAACTACGGAAACTATTAACGAACCTTTGCCGGAACCTGTAGTGGCCCCAGAGCCCTTGCCAGAAAATACATTTGGTCCTACCGGAGAAGGTGGTCTGGCAGCTGCTATTGCTCGAAGTAGATTGATCAAGCAAGAAAAAGAAAAAACACTTCGTGAACGTCAACAAGCTCAAGGAATAAGAAAGATTTAAGGATGACTAAAGCCGCATTTGCACCACACCAAATTCCACGTGAAAAAATTCAAGCCTTGCACAAAGATGTCTTAGTATCGGACATGGAGTTTGATACTCGCATTACACAATCAGGATTAATATTACCCAACGATAACGGTACTAGTCTAGGTATTCGACCACGGTGGGGACGAGTGTATGCTGTTGGACCAAAACAAACAGAAGTTCGTGTAGGACAATGGATCATGGTAGCACACGGTCGTTGGACACGTGGTATCGATATCGAAGATGGCGAACTGGATCACAAGCGCACTATTCGCAAAATTGATCCAAATGATATTTTACTAATAGCCGACCAAGAACAACGTCCGCAAGACGACACTATGAGCACAGCCGTACACATTGCTAAACAGGGACAATAGTGGTTCGAGTAAAGAAACAACCAAAGTGCAGTATCTGCAGAAGAATCCCTAAACCCGATTGCGATTGGAAGCAAGGTCGTTGTCCGCACCGTCTCAGTATGTTGGATATGATATTATCCGATCCTTACAAATCAAGATTTTATAACTTATTAAATTTTTTCAAAGGCAAAAAATGAATCATCCAGATCCAAAATTACATCGTAATATTAGTTTTGTTAAAAGTGGATTTCGTATTTTAGCAGGGGTGCTTCTTTGCGCCGGGCAACTATTTGCAGCAGGTGCATTCTTAATTTTGGCCGAAGGCCTGGGAATTGCTGAAGAACTAGTGTAACATGTTTTTCGCTTACTTAGGATTAGGTCTAAGTGCTCTATTGCTTTTATTCTTTTTCTGTGCTATAATTGTAGCTAGTTTATTGGACTGGTACAGTTATCGCCAAAACAAATTATTCATTAAACTTAAACAAGATTATACTAAACCAAGAAGGCCGGCAAAAAAATGAATGAACTCTGGGTAGAAAAATATAGACCAAACACAGCACAAGACTATGTGTTTGTGGATGATGCGCAACGTGAACAAGTCATGTCATGGATCAAAAATAAAACAATTCCGCATTTGTTATTTTCTGGCAGTCCGGGCACAGGAAAAACTACTTTGGCCAAGATGCTGATCAACGAACTAGGTGTGGATGAATATGATGTACTGTTTGCTAACGGATCAAAAGAAGCTAGAAAACTCGAGTGGGTTGACAAGTTGATCTCTTTTTGTCAAACTATGCCATATGGTCACTTGAAAGTGGTCCTAATTGACGAAGCTGACTACATGAATCCCAACAGTGTACAACCAGCCATGCGTAACTTAATGGAAGACTACAGTGAAACTGTGCGTTTTATTTTAACTTGTAACTATCCAAACAAGATTATTCCTCCAATACATAGTCGTGTTCAACAAATGCACATTATTAAAACCGATCACACAGAATTTACAGCTCGTGTGGCTACTGTGTTGGTCACAGAAAATATTCAATTTGAATTGGATGTCTTGGACACTTATGTCAAGGCAACATATCCAGATCTACGTAAATGTTTAAATCTTGTGCAACAAAACAGCACCAGCGGAACTCTAGCGGCACCTAGTGTGTCTGACAAATCAGTAGGCGATTGGAAACTTGATGCTGTGACCTTGTTCAAGGCCGGTAAAATTCGCGAAGGTCGTACCATGATATGTCAACAAAGCACTCCGGAAGAAGCTGAAGATATATTCCGTTGGATGTACGATAACTTGGATTTATGGTCTACTGATGTTCTAAAACAAGACCAAGCCATTATTATCATACGCAATGGCATGGCCAATATGCCCTTGGTTGCAGATCAAGAGATCAATCTAAGTGCAACCTTAACCGAACTAACCAATTTGTAATGCCAGCATTTGAAGTACTTGAGCCAGCAATAGATCCTAATAATCGTATTAGTTTCTTGCTGGATTGGGAGTTAACAATGAAGTGCAATTTAGATTGCAGTTATTGTGAGAAGGGTACGTATGGCGGACACGACAATTCAACCAAGCATCCTGCCTTGGATGCGTGTTTGAAGTCCATTGATTTTATGTTTGAGTATGTTGATCAATATATGAAATACAAACCCAAGGGACTTAGAACTGTGGTGTTGAATGTGTATGGTGGTGAGGCTTTACATCATCCAGACATTGTTAAAATACTAAGTGAAGTACATAACAAATATTATTCCTACAAAGATAGTTGGCAACTGACTGTAACCACTACTACCAACGCCATTCTTTCTTCCAAACGACTGTTGGACATACTGCCTTACATTGACGAATTCACTGCAAGTTATCATACCGAAGCCAGTGTAAAACAAAAACAACAGTTTAAAGAAAACTTGTTAACCATACAAGCAACAGGAAATAGGTTAAAGTGTGTTGTACTAATGAATGACGAAGAAGAATACTTTGCCGATGCTCAGGTTATGATTGAATGGTTAGCAACTAACAATATCAAACTGTTACCTCGTCAACTGGATGATTTAACCAAAGAAAAAAATAACTATAACCCACAACAAGTTAAATGGTTCAATAACCTGTATCAATCTAAAACGCACGGTATTGCTGATGAAATTCCGGTGGACAGTGCTGTAAAACTTAATCTAAGCAACACCGGGCGAGCCTGTTGCGGAGGCAGACAAACCTGTCAAGACCAAAATTATCAGGCAAGAAAATTCTATGTTGTAGATAACAAATTTACCGATTGGCACTGTAGTGTTAACTGGTTCTTCTTGTATGTCAAACAAGTCAACGGAGAAGTATATGTCAACAAAGATTGCCAAATGAATTTCAACGGTGAAGTGGGACCTATCGGCAATCTCAACAACACACAAGAAATCTTGAATACATTAACCAAACAACTTGACACAAGAACATTACCTGTAATACAATGCAAGAAGTCTGTGTGCTTGTGTGGACTTTGTGCTCCTAAAGCTGAAAAGTTAACCACTTACAATCAAATAATTACCAAATATCAGAAAGACTACTAATGAGATACCTAATACTAACCTACTATTATCAAGCCAATGGCAAGATTGACGAAGGTATGGTTGTCAGCAACAACATCAAACGCAAAGACTGGCAAACAGCCAATGTAATCTTGGATTTCAAAGAACAAAAAGTTGTCAAAGCCAGCATGAAAGACACCGCTATTCCTAAAGACTGGGATCGCATTGTGAGTTATTACTACCAATTTTACAGCAGCATCATGGAACGTCTGTTTGTAGAAAACGGACACCCGATTGATATCAAAGTAGATGCACACAAACAACCCGATACTGCAACTATTACAACAAGTTAGCAAGTACTAACCTAACTTGACACATAATTCCTTTCGTAGTATAATAGTACTATGAAATCGAAATATAGCAAGAGAAAAAACTTAATCCTAACTGACTGTGATGGCGTATGCCTTGACTGGGAGTGGGCCTTTAATGTTTGGATGCAGGAACACGGCTTTGAGGAAGTGGCTGGTAGCAAACTCAACTATGACATGAGCATACGCTACGGCATTCCTAGAGAACAAGTGGTCAAACTCATACGCATCTTCAATGAAAGTGCTGCCATAGGATTCTTACCAGCACAGCGCGATGCCATGTACTACATCAAACGATTGCACGAAGAACACGGCTACAGATTTCATGCTATCACCAGCTTGAGTCTAGATCCTAATGCTCAGAAATTGCGTGAAATGAACATTCACAAACTATTTGGTGATGCATTTGAAAGAATTGTGTGCTTGGACACTGGTGCCCATAAAGACGAAGCCTTAGAAGAATATGAAGGCACTGGCTTTTGGTGGATTGAAGATAAAGTGGAAAATGCTGAGGCCGGCTACAAGGCAGGATTAAAACCTCTGCTTGTAGAACACGGCCACAACATGCACTACTATCACGAACATGTGACCATCGTAAAAAACTGGAAGCACATTTACGAAGTGGTCACTGGTCAGTCGGCATAAAGGCGTAACACAGAATCAATGATCTTGTGTCGCTGTATGTCGCGATTATCTAAATCGCATACAGCAATGCCCTTTACACCTCCTTCCTGCAGTCTTTGGCATAGGTCCAAGAGGCCATTGTTGCCGCGGTTGCGATCCGCCTGTTCTACGTCGCCCGTGATTACTATCTTACTACCTTCGCCAATACGGGTCATTAGCATTTTTACTTGATTGGGTGTGGCATTTTGCATTTCGTCTGCAATAATAAAAGCACCCTTGAAAGTACGCCCACGCATAAATGCCAAGGGCGCAATTTCGATCACTTGATCGGCGATCATAGCGGCTATATCGGGTTGACGATAATATTCACGCAAGATATCTGTTAATGGCCGTACCCACGGATCCATCTTTTGATTCAAGTCGCCGGGC
>Ga0181350_1000056_pt1 | contig 34356 bp, 41 predicted proteins | sample Su13VDMM110DCMD_FD_130105 | JGI IMG/M metagenome (GOLD analysis project Ga0181350, IMG submission 130105) | Freshwater viral communities from Lake Michigan, USA - Su13.VD.MM110.DCM.D | ecosystem: Environmental > Aquatic > Freshwater > Lake | place: USA: Michigan | collected 2013-07-16
GACAATTCAGGCCAAGGCGATGTATACGACAACTACTTTGACGAACTTGGCAATGAATTCACACCAGATGGCACGCCAATCTATGACAACTAATCGGAGATAAAAATGGCATTACCTACAACAGTAGTTCCGCCTGCGCCTGCCATGTTAGGCGCAGGTGAAGACAGAGCAAAACAAGAATACTTTGCAGCGCTTCAGAAAACACTGTCTGCGCTTGAAGCACGAGCCAATCAAGGCACAAACTGGTGGCAAGTTGCAGGTGCATTGTTAAACCCTGGAAAGACAGGCAGTCTTGGTGAATCACTTGGTAATGTTGCCAATGTGATGGGTGAACAGCAACAACGACAGCTTGATCAACAAATACCTATTGCACAAGCTCGTGCACAAATTGCAGGACAAAAATACGAGATTGAGAGCCAAAGCAAAGCAATACAACTGCTATCTCAAGCAATTGGCGTTCCTCCACAAGTAGTGGCTCAGCAACTATCTGACGGATCACTTTCACCTCAAGCTGTTGCAAATATTCCGCCGGCAGTGTACGCACAAATTGCAACTTTATCGCCTAAGGTTGGTGAAGTTGTGAAGAACATTGCTGATATGTCAAACAAGAATGCAAATTTAAATCTTGATCAGCGAAAATTTGACGAGACAAAGATACAGAACAAAATTGGAAATGCTCGTGAAGACCTTAAGTCAGGCATAAGCATAGCGGAACTGGTTGCTAAGTATGGTCAAGACATTGTAGGACTAATTTACACTAACAAGCCTGCATCTTCTGCAGGTGCAATGCCACCACCTGCTATTGGTGCAATGCCACCACCTGTTGCGCCACCTGCTATTGGTGCAATGCCACCGCCTGTTGCGCCACCTGTTGAACCACCACCTGCTGCGCTACCTGTTGCGTCAAATAACCCAGGTACTTTTGGGGATCCTTCGGGGATGCCATCTGCAGTTCCTAGTGCTCTAGGGATGCCTGGACCATCGCCAAAGCCGATGCCTATTACACCACCTCCTGCAGCAGCACCACCAGCAGCAGTACCAGCGGCACCTCCAAAGTTAAGCATGACGCCACCTGCAAAACTGCCCTTAGACCAACAGCCTACCATAGCACCAAGCAAAAGTGCTTTGTACGGCAAGAATTCACAGCTTGGTGCCCCGCCTGATGTTGCCGGCGTTGTTAATGCAATTGACGATTTGTCTGGGTTGCCTTTGGCTACACAAGCTGAAGTTAAGAAGAAGAGACTGGAAGAAGGTGACAAAGTATGGCAAACCAAACGTGACGAGATCTTTTCGTACACGCCACAAACGCTACAAGGGTCAAACACTAATCTTCGACAGTTGGACTACTATGCAACTAAGTTCCCCAATATTTTTGCATTAATGCAACAGCAAGGAACGATTGCAGCTTTGCAACAAGCGGCACAAGACGGTATTACATTACAAGCAGGTCAGTTTAATGCACGTGTCGGCTTAAATGTTCGTGACTTCTTACAAAAAGTAAAGCTTAATCCGAACGAGCAGCAAGCGGCTAGAGATGTTGGTCGAATTCTTGGTTCTGAATTCTTGAACAACTTGAAAACACAGCGTGGACTGCTAGGTGTTAACCCAACAGACAATGATGCTCGTTTGTTGCAAGCGCCTATGGCAAATATCGATGATTCATCCAAGGCAATGCAGTTATGGGCACGAAACCAACTGTTGCTGAACAAACAGCGTGAAGCTTTGTACGGTGGCTTACAAAAATATAGTCAACAAATAGGCCCAACTAGTTCGCCTGGTTCGTTCTTCAGACCAGGCAGCATTTACGAGAAGATCAACAATGACTATGCCAACTACCGCATGCAGTTGTTTAATCAATTCAACCCTAAATAGGTGATACATGGACGACGATCTTTCTAAGATAGACCCTTTGTTTGCTGTACCTCCAGGTCAAACAGCGCCTGCTAGCGAAGAACAATCAGGCAATGCATTAGCAGACATTGATCCTATTTTTGCAAACCCGATCGGTCCGTCCGCTGATGCAAGCAAGGGCTCGCCTCCGGCGCCTCCTCGTGACAATATGCCTGAAGTTGTAGGTGGCGCAGCAGGCACAGCAGTCGGCTTGTTTGCGCCTAAGTATGAAAACCCCAGACTTACATCTGCTAGAGCAGATTATGCAGGCTCTAGAGCTTCTGAAGGACAACTACGAGGCGACCTTACACGTATGCAAGGCGATCGTCTTGATGCAGTAGACAATGCCAGATTTGCAATACAAGATGCAGATGCCGGCGTGAACATGGCAAGACAAGAGCTGAATGCAGCTGAAGACGCGGCAAGACAACTTAATGCTTTGCCTGACGCACCTCAACCTCTTCCATCTGCAGATAATGTTGTGAAAGGCGCATCTGATGTTGAAGGTTCACTAACACAAGGCGCGCTAAAACACTCTGAAAAGATGGGTGAAGTTAGAGAAGCCAACCAAGTCAGGAAAGGCATTGCGGGTTACAAGCAAGGTCTGCCGACATCCGAACGTGTTCCTCTAACCGGTTATACACAGTCAAGCCGCTTGATCGTGCCGAATGAACTAGCCAATGCGCCTGTAAAATCAGCTGCACAAATAGAAGCAGAAAACAGACTGAAAACCGCTAAAGATAATCATGCAGCTGCAGTTAAACAAGCTGCTGAAGCAAAAATGAAGCAAGAATCAGCAGGCAAGCCTTCACGAACTGAGTCAAGTCTTTCTTCTGATGTTTCAAAGGCTTCAAGCACTACAGCAGGTAAGAAAGCAGCGCTGCAAGAACTGGAAAAAGCCAGAAGCTTCTTATCCAAGATCCCAGGGTTTAACACTCTTATGGGTGGATTATCAGGTGCCGAGCTTGTTCATGCTTACCGCCAAATTCGTGCAGGAAACACGTTGGATGGCGTAATGGCAGGTCTCAGTGGTGCAGGCGGCTTACTTGCCATGGCACCGCACCCTGTTGCAAAAGCGATCGGAACTGCTATGGCAGTGCCACCACTTGCATACCAAGCTTATCAGGCATACAAGGGTGACAATGCAGGTGTGCCGACACAGACAGACCCAATGGGCAACTAAGCATGCTCAATTGCAGCCTTAACGTTTCGAATCATTGCATTCTGTAGCTGCTTAACTTCTTCAATTGTCAGTGTAGCAACACCGTCATGCTCTTGAGTTGATGCTTCTACAATCTTAGTGTCAATTGCTCGACGTAACCGTTCACGCATCAGAATCTCGCCTACTGAGAACGCTTCAACCCAGATGTTATACGGGTCTTTAAGCAAATCTCTGCTTGACGTGTGTTCCAACAGCTTAATCCAGTCATCAAATGCTTGCTTGACATGAAAGTCGGTTGATGTAATGATCATAGTTCTTTTCCTTTAGTGTTAAGCCACATTCTTAAAGTCGACATACCGCCGTCAATTAGAACATGATTAGAAAACCGCTGATACTTGTGATACAGCGGATGGTTGATGAAGTTCTTCATAAGTAAGTATGCATCAGCATCAGGAGGATTCATACCCATAGCTCGATCAGTATCAATGCACTTAATGCTGTAAATGTCTTTAAACTCTTGACTGATTTTATGCACTTGATCGTTTAGCAAACCAACAATGACAATCCTAGGCTTAGGCGTGTTTGTGGCGTCGTAAGTTGGGTCGTGCTTTTCAAGTCTGAACTCATGTTCCAACGTTTTAACAGCCGATCTAACTCGTGCCTTCACTATACCTGCAATTCGTTCAACAATTGCTTCAACTAGGCCGTCCAAACTGACTTCTGTCGGAGCCGATGAAGGCTCTACCATAGGAGTTGGCTCAGTTGGTGCCGCAGGCTTAAGATCGTTGGCAAATCTGTTCCTTAGCTTTTCAGTTAAGTTAGTGCATGATGAATGTGAACCAAATGCACGATGCCGATGTGATGGAATAACTAATTGTGCTTTCTTTAGAGCCTCATAAGCAGTGTACCAATTGAAGTGCATTAAGCGAAGAGCTTCAGTAAGAACAAGTTCTTCTTCAGCGCTTGTCCAACGAATTTTTGTTTTCATGTTTAACCTTTTTGCAGTATTTGAATTTAGTGACGAAGTAACGATAGTGCCTGACACTTCTATTGAGTGCTTGCTTCTTTAGCTCAAATTCATTGCATACATCAACTTGACGATCAAGGTAGACGACAACCTGACTTAATGCTTTCACTGTGTGACTTTTCCAATTTGGATGGTCGGTGACAAAGTGCTTAAAGATTTGCTTACGCTTTGTTAGCGTCATTTTTGCTAGAGAACTCTGAATTTCAAACCAGTTGTTCATACGTGGTGTGTCTTGGTGATTGCATCAATTTGGTTAAGCAAGTCTTCACGAATTTTCAGGTAGGTGTCACTGCCTGCATATTCATCACGCCCTTGCGTGTGGTAGAACTGTTCTTCACACCAGTCAAAGTTGTCATTCTTAGTATTAGGCGGAAAGATGTTTGTCTTGCCTTTGGCAGATTGCCGTTGGTAGAAAACATCAGGTTTACGGAAGTCCACCAGCCCTTGTAGGAATGGATACACCTTTAGAACTTCTAGCCATAGCTTCATAGCTATGATGTTGTCTACCGTCGTTTGAATTTGTTCATCACCGCGCATAATGCAGTAACCAATGAGGTCTTTAATTGTGCAACGTACCATGTAAAAGTGCTCAAAATTTCGCGGCATAATAGTTCTAGTGTCAAGCCCATGGACCAAACCGCTATCAAGCATGTCCACATACAGGTCACGAGCCATCGTCGTAATTTGCTTATAACGTTCATAGAAGTCCTTGTTTGCCATGATGCCGGGTTTAACCATTACACGATCATCACGCATATCGCGATCACCGTGAACCTGTGCTGCAAAACTAAATAGCCGATGACGTATCAGATGTGTTGTATCAATCATGTCCATGCCGTTGACCGACCATGTGATGTTGATTGTTTCCATAGCGGTAGGTAACAGCTCATAGCGGAACAGTTCATCAATTGTTTGGTCAATGTCTGCCTTTGGAAAATCCCATTGGATCTTGTCATTCCATGTGTTCATTAAGAACACTGAAATTGTTTTACGAAACTGGTCAACCGTAGGCGCATGGACGATCTGAACGTCTATGTTTTCCAGCTGGTTAACAAATTCGATAGGGCCAGGTTTCTTACCGAATTTAAGTGTTGTGTGCATCTTTTGTAGATGCGGCATTTGTGCTTTATTGACTTTAGACATTTGTGTTTTCTTTCATGAGTTGTAGTTCTACTAGTCTTGCATATCCTGCAATGTCTGTCCAGCTATCCACATGGGATGGCGATACAGCCAAGCGAGAAAGTTTCATGGCGATCTTAGAGAGATAAATAACATGGACAGGATCCATTTCTACATTGTGTTGCTTGCGATACCTGTCCTTTATATTTTCAAGGATAACTGCCTCTAATGAAACACCTTCAAAAAAATCACCGTAAACCTCGCCTCTCTGTTCTAAGACTTGATCTGTCGTTTTCATGGCAGCACCTCGTAAGGTTGAAGTTTTTCCTCAAGTTTAGCTAACCGTTTTGCGCTATTTTCGTGGACGTCTACCATGTAGCCGCCATTGCCTAAGCCTATCTCGTTAGCCGAATACTGAAGGCACTGAAGTGCATCGGCATAATGGACGACCAATGCTTCAGTCGTATCACCGTGGTATAGGCCACAATAGTCTCTAACTTGTTCTGGAAAGCCTTTCACAATTTCATGTTCAGCTTTCTTAAGCGCATCAGCAACTATTGGAAAGTTCTTCTTGACCAAGTGGTTTACATCAGATATTTCCATTTCAGCCAAGTCATGGCATATGGCAATCTTGACTGCTTTGTCAACATCAAACTTGTACGTTTTTGATAGCATGAGAACGCCAAGAGCTACGAAGAAACTATGTGTTGCAACGCTTTCTTGGTGAACCACAGGCTTCATGCTGTAACGCTTGGTGTGTTCAAGCGTGTAGCTTTGCATAAAGAATGAAAAGTCGCCTTTATTCATAGCTGATGTTTTCTTCAGACCAGTTACGGCGAACGAAGACCTCTTCTATCTTTATCTCATCTAAAGCCCTAACCAGCTCTGGGTATGAGCGCACAACTGAACCTGATGCTGCCAACACCAAGTTAAATTTCTGACCAGGCTGTCCACCAAGCCAGACATAAATGATAGGAATGAGTTTTGCATAACACCAGCCTGCTTCAAACATTGTGCCGGGGTCTTTACCATCCGTGATGCAAATGGTTAAGTCAGTTTTGTTTAGTGCTACCAAGTTAATGTCAAGCACTTGTTCTGGCGTTGTTTTGCTTGGCTCATACAGGCATTCATCCTTGGGGCTAAAGTACTTGAAGCTTTGCCTCTCTAAGATGCTTTTAATTTCTTCTACAATGGCAATTTGTTCTGGGTTAAAGAACGGGCCTGCAATGTAGACATACGGATGCTTTGTGATTGTTTCCATTTAGTTCCTTACAGTTAAGAATTTTTGTTTGTTTACTTAGTAAACATTTGCATTGTACCATGCTTTAGAAAAGTAAACACTTTTTTCGCTAAACTACCTCCGTTTCTCTGATCTTTTTTGCATAGTCCCTCACGGCATTCATAAGGGCTTGTTGGGTTTTATCTTTGCTACTAATGGCAGTCACAATGGCTTCATCAATAGTGTCTTTGGCAATGATCTGATGAACCACAATGTTATTCCTTTGGCCTTGACGCCAAACACGACGGATAAACTGATCATAGATTTCCAATGACCATGTATTGCTAAACCAAATGACCGCATGCCCTGTTCCTTGCAAGTTCAAGCCGTGGCCTGCCGATTGTGGGTGTGCCAGCAATACAGGATAGTCGCCGTTGTTCCATCGGTCAATAATGCCAGTCAGGTCTTTGTCTTTAACGCCTGAGCCGATGAACGGGGCATTAGGGAATAGCTTTTGTAGCCGCAATAAATCATGCCTGAAATGATAGCCAATTAAGCAAGGCTTGCCGTTCAAACCTTCAACCAGCTCTTCAACAGCATTTAGCTTTTCATCATGGACATTCTTAATTTCACGTTCCAGACCGTCCATGTAAATTGCACCATTTGCCAACTGTTGGCACTTACCTACTGCAACAGCAGCTGTAGAAGCAGTAACTTGATCACTGTCAAACTCAATAAGCAACTTATCTTCTAGTTCCTTGTAAAGCTTCCTAGCCGCTTTAGGTAGTTCCACATAGACACGATTAAGCATCAATTCTGGTAGGTCTAGATAGTCTTCTGCTTTCATACGAAGGACTTTGTCAGCCAACAACCCATGGATCTTGTCCTCTGACTCAGGCTTTAACGTCCATGTGTAACCACCGTAGCCAGTTTGGTAGAAGTAGTTTGTACGAAAATGCGTGATGAACCTGCCAAATGTTGCACCTCGGTCAATCACAAGCTGTGGCCCAAAGATGTCGAGCAAGCCGTTAGATGCAGGTGAACCAGTTAACCCAAACCTACGCTTAAACTTATCAAGAAACGGTGAAAGTGACTTGAATCGTTCGGTTCGTGTGTTCTTAAGATAGCTGATCTCGTCTACAACCAGCATGTCATACGGAAACTTTTTGCCGTTTAGTATTTTTGACAGCCATTGCAAGCCTTCGAAGTTTATGACATGAATGTCAGCCTTGTCAAACAACATTTTGTCTTTGTTAGGGCCATGCAATACAGATACAGACAAGTCGGCAAAGTTATCCCACTTGTTAATCTCTACTGGCCAAACAGCATAGGCAGGTCTAAGTGGCGCAAGTACTAGAACTTTTGTAACTGCTTTAGCCGCCTTCAGCACTTTAATTGCTTGCAAAGTAATACTGGTCTTGCCAAGCCCTGGGTCTAGCCATAGCTGGCCTGATCCGTTCTCCACTAAAAACTTTACAGCTTTCTTTTGGTACTCATGAGGTTCCCAGAACACGATCAATCCCTTCTTTTGAATCTAGAACATAAACCTTGTGCCCAATCTTGCCTAAGTCGGCATGAAGCTTAGCCTGTAGTGCTGACAATTTACCGCCTGGTCGTTTTAGTTCTACCCATATCACTTCACCATTTTCTATTGCCACAATGCGATCAGGCCAGCCTCTTGCAAACCGAACATGAAGTTTAAGTGTTAACAAACCATGCTTTTTGCACTGGGCTGTGAAATACCTTTCAAGATCACGTTCAAGAACGACCCTTATTACCATTTGCAAGGACCGCCATTGTCTTTACGGTAATGACAAAACTTACACAAGCCTGACGGATTAGCAGCATAGATGCTGTCTGACTGAAGCTGTTTGATCCGTGTTACTAGGCTTGTTTGCAGATCAGCAAGATGGCCACGAATAATTGTGTTGTATGACCTGTACTTTTTAAGGTCAACAAATTCAATGCCAATGTTAACAGCATCTATGTGTGGTTTAGTTGCTAAGATAACAGCTGCATACACAGCCACTTGGTCAGTGTAATCTCTGTCTTTGCCTGTCTTAAAGTCTAGAACCGTAGCTTCATTGTCTTGTTCCATGTACAAGTCAATTACGCCGCGAAACCATGCTATTGGATCGTCATATTCCACAGCTTTCCAGTCTTTGTCAACCGCAAACTTCATTTCAGACTGTGCCTTTAGTCCGATCCAAGTCGCAATCTTAGGCAACAAGTGTTGGACTTCATCTGAAATGATAGTAAGACCACCGTTCAGAATGTTTTCAATCTCTGAATGGATCATTGTGCCTCTACTAGCAGCAGCACCGGTAGGTTGAGGAAGTCTGTCTATACGATTGAACTTGTACTGAGCAGGGCACTGCTCGTATTGCTTGACTGCAGAATAGGAATAAGCCATCATTTAACCTCAGCAAAATTAGCACCGATCTTGGCATCGGCAATCAGTGGCACATCAAGCTTAAATGAGTTAATCATGCAAGTGGCTAGTTTGTCGGCTTCACGTTGTACAACATCAACCCTGGCTGAGATAATCAATTCATCATGCAAGGATAACAGCAATCGGCTATCTTTGGCAACCCGCCAATAGTCGATCATTGCCTGTTTTGTCATGTCTGCACCACTGCCTTGAATCAGCGTGTTTAATGACTTAAAGCCAAAGTTCATAAGCTTACCGTTGATGATCTTAGGCGGTTCACCTTTAACCAGCCTGCCACCAATGGTCGAGAACGGGGCTCGGATCTTGTATCTGGACATCAAATCGTTGTTCACTTTGTCCAACCCAGGGGCTACCTCAGACTTATAAAGATCTATCAACTGACGGGCTTCTGAATAAGGTATGCCTAACATTTCACATATCTTCTTAGGGCCTGCACCGTACAAGATGCCAAAGGACATTGTTTTAGCATAGTCCCTAATGACTGTCTTGCCAGACTTTTCACTCATTAAGTTGGCTGCAAAAGCATGAAGGTCTGCATTGGGGTCTTGCCTGTACTGTTCAGCCAGCTTACCGTCCTCGAAGTGTGCAAACAGTCGTAGCTCTTGTGCTTGAAAGTCAGCAGCTGCCATCATATGCCCTTCATCAGGTAGTATGAACTGTCTGACTTTAGGTATTATGAGACCTTGTAACTCTGTAGGCAGTGAGGTCTTTGGCCCACGTGTAGGCATGGTCTGAAGTGTAGGCTTTGCCGATAGCCGACCGGTTCTTGTACCACCAATCTCGCCTCTTACCGTGTTCCATTCAGTAAAGATCCTGCCTGTCGTGGCTGATTGTTCTAACCACGGTTCAAGGTACGTACCTGTTAGCTTTGTCAACACATCTCGATGCCGTAATACTGATGATAGTTCATCATCGGTCAGCATGTCTTTTAGTGTTTCTTTGTCGGACAGTGGCGTACCTTTGTCGCTGGTTGGCCACTTCTTTGTCTTGTCATAAACGCCTTTAGACATTACAACGTTTACTAATTGCACACCAGAATTAAAGTTAATGTCTTCAGTGTTGAAGTATTTGTACAACCACACTTCACACATTTCAATGTCAGACTTAGCTTTTTCCAAACAAGCCTTCATGCCTTCCGTGTCAACACGTATTCCAAGCTTACTGTTCTCAAGAAGCACTGGCATAAGCTGTATTTCACGAAGGTAGGCAACTGGCATTGTCCTGCGTACTTCTTCAGTAAAGTCAAACAGTTCAGCCGTTAGTCTAACGTCAGCACAAGCGTACTTTCCCACAAGATTAGCCGGTCCACGTGCAATATAAGCACCTGCAGTCTTAGGTTTCTTTCTGACTTCAGGTATATGCATTTCAAGCCAAATGAATAGCTCATCACGTTCCTCCGGCTTAATGCCTAACCATTCTTTGCATAGCTCTTTTAGTGACAAACTACGAACATAAGGGTCAAACAGGAAAGCAAGTACAAGTGTGTCATGTAAATGTTCGGCAGGTGGCAATGGTATGTCAAACTTTTCATAGATCACCGACAAGTCGAACATTGCATTGTGGAAACACATATGACGGCCTGATTCGAAGATCTTAATGAGTAATTCACGGACCGTATTAAAGTCCGTATTGTTGTTTGAGTCATGCGCAAATGACCAATATGTAGACTCAAACTGCCCAGTCCTATCAAGAACCGCCAAGCCGACAGGGGCAGGAGGGTAATGATGAGGACGTGGGCCGATTGCTTCCGTCTCAAAGTCGAGGAAGATTGGATCAGACATTAATACTTGCCAGACTTTTCAGCAGATGCTTGTTCAGGTGCTGCATCTTCTTCAACACCTGCAGTTGCAATTGCCGCCTCAAGTTCTTTCTCACCACGAGCAACCAATGCCTTAATGACGTCCATATCATCAATAGTGCGAACAAAGTCAAAGTTAAGTTTAAACTGTGTTTTTGCATCAGGCACTAAGCTAATTTTTGTCACAACAGCTGACAATGGGCGACGTGTAGTACTAGCGATCTTCTGCAAGTATGTAGCAAAGCCGCGAACACTAGTTACAGGTGTGCGAAGTGCTGCCACTTCACCGCCATTTACACCATCAACTGATACAGCTGAATCAGCAGTCATCACTAAAAGCCGACGCTTTTCAGCGCATGCTTTACCTTTACCACCGTTTGTAGCACTACCCCATTGGTCTTTAGGGCAACCTGCACATGTGTCGGCTTGCTTTTCAGGCGACAAGTGATTAGCCTTAAGACCTGTCAATGTTGCACCAAGTGAGAAGCATACGGGACCGGCGGGGTTGGTTGGGTCATACCTAGCTGTGTAGTACAAGCGTTCTACAGGCGAACTAAGAATCACAACTTCCAACTGATTGTTTGCAATTGGGTTATCTCGGTAAGTAAGAACACCGCCTTTAGTGCTAAGAAACTGTGTTCCAGCAGTACTACGTTCCGCCACCATACCGGCATTTGCCAGCTTTTCCATTTCAGACTCGAATAAAGCTAATTGGTTTTTAGACATTTTGAAAACTCCTATTTTCGTGATTTAGTTACAGAAAGACCCCACACCTCAGCAGTGGTAGACCCGGGGATGGTCTCACCGGCTTCCCAACGATCTTTGAAAGCAGTGCTACTGAGCCTTTTATGAAGTAAGTCAAAGCTGTTAGTCTTGGTGACATACTCATAAAACAAATCCCAATCCATGATGGTTGGGTGAACTTTTTTTGCCATGGTTACTGAATGGCCACGTTCGGATGCAGCTTTCATTGTTCCTGCTTCATTCATCGCGTGCATAATGTCAGATTCTAAAGTAGCAAGTTGTTTAGATAGTTCGCTATCTTTTTCAGCCAGATCAGTTCTTAGCTGTTTAACCGTGACATAGTTGTCTATTAAGTCATTCAATTTCATTTTCTTCTTCCAAATTAAGAGGGTCGTAAAGATGTACGTCCAATTTAGCTTCATTAAACATAACCTCTGCAATTTTGCGTGAATCATTCCAGCGTTCAACTGGGTTATCTATTGTGACATGATGCTTTATGCCTGATTGAATAATCATAGCAGCGCATTGTGAACATGCATGCATTGGCCAAGTGTAAATTGTGCAATTGTCTAATGGTTGTTTAGCAAATAAAATAGCGTTTACTTCAGCATGAATGGTCATCATTAGCTTTGTGTTTCGATGCAGCAACCAATCATCATGGTCACTTATACCTCGAGGAAAACCATTAAAGCCAGTGCTTACGATTTCATTGTTTGCATTTACAATTACTGCACCGCATTTTGTTGACGGATCTTTTGACCATGACGCAACTAAACGAGCCATTTTAAGATAGCGTATACGCCATTTGCTAGACTGTAGCATGACTGTCTGCTGACATAAATTCAGGTGAATATGAACCTTCGTTACGGTACCACACCATAGTCATAACGTTTTTCTTCCAACGGTAGTAATTACGGTAAGCAACAACTACATCTTCGTGCTTACATTCATCTGGCATGCACTGTGGTGGAACACGCCATTTGCAAGGCATGTCTTTCATAGCAGGCGGTACATCAGCAAGTTCGCCAAAAAACAAACCATAGCAACTATGTTGTTTGCCATAGCGTAAACGAAATTGCTTACACAAACTTTTGCCTAAGTCTACAAGGTATGCATAGTGCAACCTAGACTCACGTGCCCATATAGCACTTGGGTGATTAACATGCGTTGGTTTGTATGTAACTGCATGACCGTTGCCATGTTGGTGGTGTGCAGTAGCTAACAATTGCGCTGTTTCTACGATCATCTTTACAACATGCTTGTCGCAATGATACAAGGCAGCTATTTGTGGTGAATGGTGCAAAAAGAAGATGTTCATTTGTTACCTTTGTTTTCAGAATTTAAGAATTTAAGTGTGTTTACTAAGTAAACAAGTGCATTGTACCATGCTTTTTGCAAAGTAAACATTTATTTACGATTTTTTGCAAGTAAAAGCAAGGCAATCATGTCCTCTGGTCCTCGCCAATCGGCAGGCTTCATAGCATCTTGCTGTGTGCCACGATTAGTTTCACCTGGCACTTTTTTCATGTTGCAACTATGCACAATGTCTAAGATTTGTGGCAATGGCAAACCCATGTGATGAGCACAACCCATAGTCACGTATGCCAGATCGGCAATTGCATCAGCTGCATCTGTTAAGCTGCCTTTTTCGTGTGCTTTTAGCAGCTCTGACAGTTCTTCCATGAGGAACCTAGCATAGAAGCTAATGTCAACAGGCTCCAGCAACTTTGGTTGCATTGATACAGGCAAGTTAAGCTTGGTGCGAAACTCTAAAACTTTGTCGAATATTTCTTGGTTCATGTTATTTCCAAACAGTTTGTAGTTGAGAAGTTTTGTAGTTCTTTTGAATTTCTTTTTGCACAGGATCTGTCAGTATTTTTTTAATGACAGGAATTACGCCTTCAAACACGTCTTCACGTGTCTTAAAGCTACAAAAGCAAAGTTTACAGTATCTTCTACGATACGTGTGTTGGCCGTGTTGTGTGGTTTCAACAATGGCTAGTTTGTCGCCTTGGCATTTAGGGCATTCCATTACAGCACCGAGCAATCATGTCGGTCACCTGCCGACTTAGTGATAAACACCAATTTGCACTTAGTGCATCGCCAAAGCTGTCCTTCAACAATCACTGTTTTCTTTGTCCCATACATACCAATCATGCGACCAAAGAATGTGCGTATCTTCTCAATCATGCTTGTCTCTCCTGAGTAAGGAGATGCGTGATACACAAAGCCAATAACAACAAAAAAGTTTTGATTGGTTGGTCAACAACATTGACTCCAGCAAATCCTATAACTGCGCCAGCCACGATTGAGAAAATAAAAAATCGGATATTCAATAAAATTACGTTGCTCATGCGTTTTTATCCTTCAATTCAGCCTCAAACGACCTAGCCAATGCCAATACATCTTGCCAGTCGTCCCCATGATCTTTTCCCTTTAACCATATCTCTCTGATTCTTTCTTCCGTCAGCCCTACCCACGGTTTTTTGTAGACCTGCGTGTCGTCGTCTTCTTCAAGCTTTTGAATTTGACGTTTTCTGTTTAAGCTATCACTCATCGCGACCTCTTTTCATTCGTAGCCTTTTTGTTGCTTCATTTTGCGCATAGAACACACATGCAAAAGTAACAGCGCCAACTGCAAGAACTACAAATGCGCCAAAGAACATCAAAGTAAGCGTGACAACTACATCCCACATCATATTCTCCAAATAAAAAGATCAATGAGCATGACAATAGTCGCCAACACCAGGACAACTATGTAAACAAATTGCTCAACCATGCTTTTTCTCCTGAAGTAAGTGTTCAAGCAACGTGCTTAATGGCACTTGGTCGCCATACTTACGTTGCATGTGCTTGATTTCATTAACAATAAAGTCACAGCCGGCTTCAAAGCCTTTTACGTATTCAGTTAGTGTTGTGTCAGGTTCCATGTTTCACCTCAAAATAGCGTCTTGTTTTGTCGGTTGTTGCATACACACGAAGGCGTTCATCATCCAAGTCAAAGCTTGTTTTTAGATAGCCGTTTGTTTTTAGCCATGACAAGTTGTTATGAATGGTTGAGTGTGATGCAAAGCCTGCATCCACTGCATCATGCATAAGTTCCATCGCGGTCATAGGGTCTCTGTTGCTGACCAAGTCTAATACGAGTTCAGCAATCACAGGCATGCTGGCTTGTTTTCGTTTCTTAAACCAATACATCGGTCTCATTTTCTTCCTCCACAGTAATGCGATATTTTTTGCCATAGACATCAGTTATAAAAAGCGTTTTCTTTGTTGATGCAAATTCGCCTTCACGACCTAAGTCATAAAAGGCACGACCTGCTTTTTCAAGCAAGCGCATGTAGCTATGGTCGGCATTTTTTATTTCCATGCTAATCAAATGAGCAATGTAGTCGCAATATGCGATGATAGGTTTAGTAGTCATAGTCATTTACTTCCTCTATTTCATGGCGTATGTGTGCTTCGATTTCATCTATAATGTCTGAACTAATGATTGACTGTATGTCAACATCATTACCTGCATAAATGCCATCGATGGTTATTTCACCTGGGTAGTCAGGCTCCATTTGTATGCCGTTTTCACGTGAGCCTTGTTCAGGTGCTTCGTATTCGAAATGGCATGTAAGATCTACGCCATCAATTTTAAAGATGAATTCCTCAAGCCCTTGCGGGCAAAGTGGTGTGTATGTTTTGTTAGTCATGTTGGTTCCTTAGAGTGATGTTACGCGGCAGGCGAGTGATGCAGATGTCTTTGTGTGTTTGGCAATAATTTCAGGATCCAACTTGATGTTAAGCTCCTGCAAAATTGCTTCATAGTTAATGTAAGCTTTTTGTGATAAGCTGACCGATGCTTTATAGTACTGGCCAAGGTGCTTGCCTTCGCCTTGGTTTTTGATTTCATCCTTCAAGACTTCTACTTGTGCATCGAGGTGAGCCTTGTCAGCCAGCATGAAGCCAAGCTTGTCGACGTTGGTTAGATTTGAAGTGTTTACTTCTGTTTTCAGGGTGGTTGGTGTGTTTAGTACTTGCATTTTCAGTTCCTTTGAATTTAGTGTTTAGTGTGCCTAGGCACAAGTGAACTATATCATGACTGCACAAAACTTAGCACTATTTTTTAAAAATATTTTTATTTTTGTATTTACTTTGTCAGAAGCATGTTATAGTTCCTCTTGTGGTAACACACAAACAAACTAACTTCTTAACTTCATCATTCACAAAGGAGCCATCATGGCACACGATATCGACACAACAACAGGTACAGCAGCAATCGCATACATGGGTGATACACCATGGCACAAACTTGGTCAGCAAATGCAAGCCGGCCAGTCCATCGAACAATGGCAAAAAGCCGCTGGCATGGATTTCGACATCGAGGCAGGCGACATCTATCGCAAAGACCACACATACAACTTTGTCAAGTTTCCAGGCAAAAAGGTCTTAACACGTTCAGATACGCACAAGGCCTTGGCAGTGGTTTCCAACACTTTTAAGGTAGTTCAACCTAAGGCGGTGCTAGAGTTTTACCGTGACCTCACTGATAAAGCTGGATTTACCTTAGAAACAGCCGGCGTTCTTCGTGAAGGCCGTAAGTACTGGGCACTTGCCAACATGGGTCAACAGATCGAAATAGCCGGCGACAAGATCAAAGGCTACCTGCTGTTAGGCACAGCCTGTGATGGTTCTATGGCCACAACAGCTATGTTCACTTCAGTCCGTGTGGTATGTGCTAACACCCTTGGCTTTGCAATGCACGAGGCAGAATCAGGCAAAGCTAAGTCAGTGGTCCGTGTTAATCACCGGTCAGTGTTTGATGAGTCTGCAGTTAAGGCACAACTTGGCTTGGCAAACCTTAGCTGGTCTAGGTTTATCACACAGGTCGATCAATGGTGTTCAGTTACGGTCAGCGAATCATTGGCTAAGAATTACTTTGATTCAATTGCTTCCTACACAACCACCGAAGGCGATGTAGTGGTTAGTAAGAAAACAACCGAAATGTTGATGAGCCTGTTCCAAGGTGGTGGCAAAGGCAGCAATTTGGTTACTGCCAAAGGCACAGTCTGGGGTTTGGTTAATGCAGTCACAGAATATGTTGATCATCACAAAGGCCGTACAGCTGACAGCCGTATGGACCGTGCATGGTTTGGTGACGGCCAAAACTTAAAATCTTTGGCAGTTGCTAAGGCTGATGAGCTGTTGTTGGTATGATATAAAAAAAAGGCCCTAGGCTAGGAACCTAGGGCCTTTAAAGTCACTAAGACAACTGCATGAAAACAAAAGGAACCAATTATGTCAATGGGATTCGCATCTCATATAACACAACCAACGCAATTATACAAAACTTTTTTACAAAATCGAAAATATGATGACCAAGATGAGCAAACTTTAAGGCTTGAGCTTTTAGACAAAGATCAAACCAAAGGCTTGCTGGGTCACACGTTCGAGTGGTCTGTAAAAATACCGTATTTTGACATTGATGGCGCAGATACAGGGTTTGTAAGGGTTAGACTCTTGACCCCTAAAACAAAGATGAAGTACTCGCAGGCCAGAGCCAGCGGGTCACACATTTACTTTCCGCCTAAAGTGCCGTGGCGATCAGTCATCACAAATGTCGACATACCGATCATCATCACTGAAGGCGAGTTTAAGAGCTGGTCCATCACCAAAGCCGTAGCAGCCGAAGGTTTGACCCATGCATGTATCGGCTTGGCTGGTGTGACTAGCTGGACTAGCAAGAGCGGGGTGCATCTACACCCTGATTTAATGCAGATCATGTGGCAAAAGAAGTCAAGCTTCGACACTAAACACCGTAAAGTTCTTATTGTCTTTGACTATGATGGCGCCAAAGAAGACGGCGAGCCTAACGAACAGGTGGCATTTGCCGAAACGAAATTAGCAGTGACACTCCGCGGACTAGGTGCAGAAGTGCACCTTTGTCGCGTTGGGCGGTTCGGTTCAGGCAAAGGCAGCAAGTTTGCAATTGATGACCATCTAGATGCCGGCGGCACACTTGGCACAGTGCTAGCTTCGACCTCGGTTATCATGAACGGCATTGACACGTTAGATGTGAAGCTTCATGAGTTCAGCACAAAGTACGCGTTGTACAACGGCGATGTGATTCGTATCGACGATGGCCACATCATGCCGTTTCACAAAGCCAAGATCGACAGTGCTCAACACGTATTCCTGCAACAAATTACCGTACCTGGCAGGGGAAACCAGCCGCCAAAGATCACGACCAGAGAGATCGTGTTGCTTGAAGAGTACAAGAAGTGGAAGCGGAGGTGCGACATTAGGAAAGTCGGTGTATTTCCCCAATACCAAGGGCTCAAGATCACGCCGGATGGCAATTACAACTACCTGAACAGCTGGCTAAATGATCCGATCGACGGCGATGTGTCATGGTACCTAAACTTTTGTGCGTATTTCTTTAGAGATGAACCAACATTCGCTGATTATTGGCACGACTGGGTCGCCAATGTAGTACAACACCCTTACAGGCGAAACAACACAACACCACAATTCGTATCAAATATAGAAGGCATTGGTAAGTCAGCAGTTGCTGAGTTTATAGCCGAAATGCTTGGCCTTGGTGAGCAAGGGCCAGCCATCATCATCGGGCCTGATGAGCTATTTGGCAATTTCAACGGTATTTTCAAGAACAAAGTTCTTATTGTGATAAATGAGCCAAGTAGTGACCGTGAAGATCACTCAGCACAGCTTAAGAGCATGATCACAGGCAAAGAAATTGCGATTAACAATAAGTATGGTGCTCAATACAACATTGAGAACTATATGAACTTTATATTTACTTCCAACAAGCCGTACATCACTAAGATGGGCAACAATGCTAGGAGGGAAGCCATATACAAACCAAGCAGTTTATCCAACATAGAGACGCACCCTAAAGTAGTAAACCTCATGACATGGGCAAGACACGAACGAGGGTTTAGCAAAGTCTTGAACTGGTATTACAACAGGGACATTACCGACTTTGACCCATCTAAACCGGCACCAGATACGGCTTACAAGAAGATCGCCATTCAAGCTGGCCGTAGTCCAATAGAAGCATTTGCCAAAGAGCTAAGTGACTGGGTAATTGAAAGGCTTGACGGCTATGCAGCATTTACACCAGCACAACTTGAATTGCTATGTGAGAAGTGGGGCCATGATAGCCGAGCTAAGTCACAATACATTAAGAAAGCGTTACTTAACTATGCCGATCTAGAATCAAAGCCAATATCGATGCAAGGCAAAACGGCTAGGTTCACGGTCTGTAAAATTACAAACCCACCAGTGCCTGCCAAGGATTTGCTGAAGCACGGAGCGCTAAGTGCGTTGGCAAACGACACAGATCAGGCAGTCAGACAAGAAATTGAGCAAATGTAACAAGAACTATGCGCAAAATTACTAGAAAATTACTAGCCAAGATCTTAGCATGTTGTTGTCAGCATTCAGTTTTCTGTTTAAAATTACAATATTACATAATTACATTAAGAAATAATAATAGATAAAAGAAGACATTTGTATTGTCGTTATATAGTCTTTTGATGAGGATGTAATTTTGTATTTTGTAATTTTGAGGGTCGTTTAGAGTAGGCAAGGCATAGCCGCAATTCGTGATGTACAATCTGGCAAAGAGGCGCAACAATGATTAAACGCGGATCTGAGACATTTTCAGGCTACAACGCCCCGAAGCGAACGCCTAGCCATGCGACTAAAAGTCATGTTGTACTTGCTAAAGAAGGCGAGACTGTGAAGCTTATACGATTCGGGCAGCAAGGCGTATCTGGCTCTCCAGACGGCTCTAAGCGGAACAAGGCTTTTAAAGACCGACATGCTAAGAATATTGCCAAAGGCAAGATGAGTGCTGCGTACTGGGCTAACAAAGTCAAGTGGTAGTGTACAATCTGGCAAAGAGGTGCATATGGTAGCGAAACGCGGCCCGGGGCAACCCAGCAAATACGACCCAGCCTATTGTGATCAAGCTATCGAGTTTGGTCGCGTAGGCTTTAGTCGCGAGATGATCGCGGCTGAGTTTAAAGTGTCTTGGAACACACTGTTGAACTGGATGGATGCGCACGAAGAATTCCTTGAGGCCATGGAACAAGCGAAGATGCTTGAGATGGTGTACTTTGAGAAGACGGCGTTGGCGTACATGATAGAACAGCCGCAAGGCGCAAGGCTAAACACATCGCTATGGTCTCGGTCCATGGCAGCACGATTCCCAGCTAAATACCGCGAAAATTCTAAAGTCGAAGTTACTGGTAAAGACGACAAAGCAATTCAAGTAGATGTAGTCCATGACTTTGCACAGTCGCTGATGGACGACTTGCTGTCTATCCGGCAAACCGATGCTAAGTCAGTCAATAGCTGAACAGTTCGCACAACGCTTACAAGCGGGGCCGAACTTAAATCATGCGAGCCCTGAATGGCAAGCAGCGATTAAAGCGCGACTTAAATGGCTGTCAATAGCTAGCAAGCATCAAATCACGCCTAAAGGCAAATGGTGGAGCATCTGGCTCTTGCTTGCTGGTCGTGGTGCAGGTAAGACTCGGTGCGCTGCTGAATGGACGTGGTGGGAAGCTTGGACGAAGCCAAAGACCAGGTGGCTAGTCTCGGCACCAACGTCAGGCGACGTTCGCGATGTGTGCTATGAGGGTGACTCAGGGCTGATGAGCGTCATCCCATCGATACTCATCGACAACTACAACAAATCACAACATGAAATCACACTGATCAATGGGTCGATCATCAAAGGCATTGCGGCATCTGAGCCTGATCGCTTTCGTGGCCCACAGTTTCATGGCGGCTGGCTTGATGAGTTGGCAGCATGGCACTATCTTGATGAATCGTGGAACATGTTGCAATTCGGCATGCGACTTGGCAGTCAGCCACGCATCATTTGTACTACAACGCCAAAGCCAAAGCCGCTGATCGTTGACTTGGCGAACCGTGACGGCGAAGACGTCATCTATACGACAGCAACGACGTATGACAACATGCATAACTTGGCGCCAAGCTTTAAGGCGCAGATCATGCAGTACGAAGGAACGAAGCTGGGTCGCCAAGAGATCTATGCCGAGATCATTGACCCTGAAGAGTCAGGCATCATTAAGCGTGACTGGTTTAAGCTATGGCCAGCTGAGAAGCCATTGCCTCAGTTCGAGTACGTGGTTCAGTCCTACGACTGTGCGACTAGTGAGAAGACACAGAACGATCCGACTGCTTGTACTGTTTGGGGCATCTTTAAGCCAAGCGCTGACAAGAAGATGTCAGTCATGCTGATCGACTGTTGGGAAGAATACATACAGTACCCAGACCTTCGGTCCAAAGTCATTGACGAGTCGACATCGATATATGGCGATGCGAACGAGTTTGGAAATGGAAAGAAGGTGGACCTGATACTGATCGAGGACAAGTCGGCAGGCATCAGCTTACTGCAAGACTTGCAACGAGCCGGGTTGCCTGTTCGTGGGTACAACCCAGGAAACGCAGACAAGATGACGCGGCTTAACTTGGTGGCGCCTTTGATACAACGAGGCAGAGTCTACATACCTGAGTCTACGAAGCATGAAGGTATGCCAAGAGATTGGGCCGAGGTGCTGGTTAGCCAGTTGTGTTCGTTCCCTGAAGTACGGCATGACGATCTAACCGACTCGACTTCACAAGCGCTACGTATTTTGCGTGACATGGGGCTTATTAACATTGATCCGGTGTATGATTCAGACGACTCATACGATGAGGATCGACCGACAAGGGTAAACCCATATGCCTTATGATGCACTAGGTAACTACATTCTAGGCGACGACCCAAGCATCGATCAGATGCAGTATGAGCTAACTAAGCGAGGACGACCGCTTGATAAAGTTGTTAACACGTTTAAAGAAGTTATTAACAACCCATTAGGCACTGCGATAAAAAAAGGCTTTGAAGCTCGAGAAGCAGTAAAAGACGTAGGTCGAATCGGCGCGTCTTTTTCGCCGGCAGGCATCGTCCCTATATGGCAAGCCGTTGCTGATGCAGGCGTGTCGAATGTTAGCAAGCTAGGTGCTGAAGGCTTGTACAACTTAACAGGCGACCAAGCAAACGCAGCTAGAGTAGCTAAAGAACGTGCTAACTTGCCTACTGTTCCTAAGCTGATTGAAAAGTATTCCGCACCATTACAAGCAAAAACGCCTGGCGGCCAAGCAATACAGCAAGGCGTGACTAAGTTCCTGTTTGATGACCTTAAGTTGCCCATGATACCTGCAGGACCTAGGGGATCAGGGTTTGCGGCATCTGGTGAACGTAGACCAATGCTTACGCCTAATGATACAAGAGCCATTTTAGGCGAAACAAACCGTGTTGCTACTCAGGTTCGTGACATACCGACCGATTTCCAAAATGCACAAAGCGGCTTTAGACGCCTCGATCCAATCACTAACAAACCAACTTTTGGCACCAAGTTACAAGGAGCGGCTGACTCACTTGGCGACACGATGCAACGTCGTAAGGAGCAAGGGCTAAATCTTGTTCCTGGCGTGCCTGATGAATTTGTACTTGATACACAAATGTATGCTGTTCGACCTGACAATAGCATGGCCATCGTGCCTAAGGTGCCACCTACAGTTAGCACTGATAGACGAATTGACCCCTTTGACCAGCAACGTATTAGCGCGAACAATATGCTAGATAGTCTGGACTTAGGCGATAAAGAGCAAACAACACGCCAGTACACTGCACAGTACTTAGCAGCGGCGCCTGCTAATGTTAAGAAAGCCCTAAAAGATTTTGGTGACGAAGACGCAAAACAAATGTTCCCTAACATAGCTAACATAGCCGACGTTAGAGAGTCTCGCGACGCGTTGTATTCAGATCCTGTAGCAAAGGAAAAGTATTATCAAGATCTTTTAAATCGATTTGCACAAACAAACCCACAATTCAAGTTGCCAACGTTTGATGAGCATCAACAGCGTGTTACTGCCGTTCAAACAATGATTCAAGATCAGTATGTGCCTTGGGTTGCTAAGCACACAGGCACACCAAGCGATCCACAATTGCTTCTTGCACAACAAGGCAAGTCGGTTACGCCGCCTGAATCGCTCTTTGAAAGCGCATCAGATAACCCTATTGGCAACGCATTACGCATTCAACGAAATGATGCAGGCTTTCCAACAATAGGCACTTCAGGACAAAAGGTTCTTGAGCTACAAGCGCAACTTGACCAAGCAAAACAAGTTGCTAATGCATCGCAACAAGTGTATGCAGAACAACAATCAGCGGCAGGCCCTGGTCAATCAGCGCATCTTATGTTCCCGGACTTTAATGAGAATAGAGCCAAGAAAGAGAAAGACGCAGCAGTTGTTGTCAACTTAGAACAACAGATAGAGAACAATAAGATTGGTATGGCTTATGAAGACTTAGCTGACCAAATGGTGACTCCGTTCCAGGCATACTCTGCAAAAGCACGAATACCTAGACATTTGGAGCAGTTTTACCCTAAGCTTATGAAGCAGCGCGACGATCAGAAAGTCTATCAAATAGGCTCTGGACCGCTAGACACTATGGCTTTAGGCAAACGAGTTGCTCAAGACGTTATGAGCGGAAAGATACCGCTTGATGTTGTGCCTAAACTCACTGACTTTACGAAGTTAGCTGAAAGATACGGAACAAAAGAAGGCAAAGCATATGTAGCCAGACAACAAGCGGCCAAAAACTACGTTGTTAATGCCAACACAAGACTACAAAATATTGTTTCACAGATTCCACAAGAGCAGCGATTTGACAAGCTAGGCGCTATCTTTTTAGATGACAACTTATCGTTTGAGCAAATCGACAAACTTACAAGCGATGATACTGCATTGCTAGACCACTGTATAGGAGAAGCTGGGCAAACTAGAAATAAAAGCAAGCTAACAGACAGAACGCACGGTTGGGTTCCTATGTATGACGTGTCTACTGGTGAACGAAACCCTCAGGCTACAAGAACGCACACACGCTATGCCGAGAAGATCGTGGATGGAAGATACATCGTGTCTAGTTTACGCGACACTGAAACAGGTTACCCCATCACAACGATTAGTTGGGAACCGTACGGTAACACCATATGGCAAACAGATTTCTTATCTGGATTTAATAACCAAGAAGCCATAAGGCCTGAGTATAGAGATTCAGTTAAGAAGTTTTTAAACAGCGTGTCTGAAGGCAATGGCCCGTTAGGTCTATCAGAATTTAAAGTCGGTAGTGCTTCCGGGTTAGAAAATATGTACAAACTGTACGACAAGGCTGACTCATCAAGTATGTCGTTTGCTCGTGCATCGCTAGCTACACAAGACAAAGCAGCGCTTAAGTCAAACCCGGCTATTTTAAGTCAAATGCCAAGGTTCTTTAGCATAGACGATCTTAAACAGGCACTAACAACTTCAACATCGGTGCCTAGCGCTAGTGAACCTGACAATGTTCGCGGCTTAACACAAGCTAGGAACATATTGCTTGAAGAACTGGATTCATTGCGCGACACCGTTCCTGCGTCAGAACTTCAAACAATGATGGATGACATTAACCACGAAATTGCTGACATTGACGCACGCCTTGTAAGAGCACGACAACAACCTGCACCACAGCAAGCTCCAACAGGCATAACGCGTGGTGACGTTGTGCGCACATTGGTTGAAACGCAACTTGCAATTAACCCAGACGCTGTTGGACTTCAGGATCTTGTGTTTTCAGGAACTGTAGACTTTGACCCTAATAACCCAGTACAAAGTTTAATAAACGTACGTGAGTATTTAGCGCAGCATGTGGTGGATAGTTGGCGCTCACCAGAGGGGACAATAGATGCTCTTAACGCCGTCGTGTCAAATGGCATGATCCCGAGACTTAATGAGTTGATTGCTGAACTTTCGCCTGCACAACAGCAAGCGCCTGCTGCGCCTGTTGCGCCTGTGCCACAAACTTTGACACGCGATCAACAAATTGCAATTGCGAGAGCGCCACAAATTGCAGACATGATCATTGGAAATGAGGGATTAGAAACACCACAAGATCTGCGCAATATGGCAATGCGTCTTTATGATCGACGCGAAGGCCAAGACACGGCGCGTGAACTATTTGCCATAGGCGATACTTTAGGCGACTTTGAAATAAGAGCAAGCGACTATCGGTTAAGTCATCTTGTGCAAGTTGGTCATGTTTTACACGAACGTGCTGATGCATTAGAGCGAGGGCAAGGCAACAATCACCCCTATGGGTTTACTCCTTTAGTACTAAATGACATACGAGATGACATAATCAGTGCATTTCAAGTAGGCGACGGTGGCGATCTAATGTGGCGTAGAGAAGTAATGCCCATCGTACGTGACAACTGGGATTCTGACTTTCCTTCATCTAGTATTCAAGCTATGATTTCAGATCTTGAAATGCATATGCGTATGGTTAACCCTGCATTGCAGCAGGGCGAAATTCCTGATGACTTTGTTGACAACGAAGCGTACATGGACCACTATGCAGGGTTAAGAGATTTGCGTGAAGGGCTTGACAATATACTTACCAGCGTGCAAGAGTTAGAGCGCGATTTTGAGACATCAGACCCTGAAGTTCGAATGGCGCAAATCAGCATGGCGCAAGCTGATGGTATGTCATATGCAGAACTGGCAGCTGCAGTGCCTGATCCGGCGCAATATGACAGTATTACTGCAAGACTTGTACGCGAAATTCGACTAAATGATCGAGAACCAGGTGAAGTCGTACAGAGAATTATTGACGGTGGTCGAGTTGGCAATCTAAATCTTTTTGACTTTATGCCTGTTGAACGTGAGTTAATCGCTAGGGATGTAACTGACACAATAAGAGCTTTGTCTGCTGCTAGAGCCGCACCACGCAATACACTTAGACAAGACATGGTAAGCGCGTATGTTACTTCATTGCAGCATCCAGATGAAAGTGTAAACAACGCATTACAAAATATACGCAATGTGATGGACACCCTCACCATTGATATGCAAGGAAGAGGTGAAACGCCTGTTGCAATTGGTGGCGAATTGCTAAATGACATCAGCGAAAGAATTCGTAACGTACAAAGCTTGGTTGATCGACGCGAAACGATAACTAATTTAACAATGCAAGGTACTGATGCAGTCTTAAATGGGTTAATAGAAGCTCGTCAAAACGTTGCTGAAGCAATGATACGTCATGCCGAACAAGAAGCAGCGCAAGCACGAGAACAACAGCAACAAGCAGAGCCGCAAGCGCAAATACCTGATATAGGCGACTTTATTCAAATGCTTCGTAGGACTGACGGCATACAAGTAGCAGAACGTGTTGAGACAGTTGTTTTTCGCACTGCTGAAAATACCAACCCAAATAGAGAAATTAGACAATTTGCAAATGCATTGCGCGAAGCAGCAGAAAACGAAGAAAACGAGCTGGTTGACAATAGATTAAATGAGCTTGCTGATGAGTTTGAAGCAGCTGATGTACGTAGGCAAGTTGCAGAATTCGAGCCTGAAGATCAGCAAGGGCCATCACAATACGTTCAGTCAATTCAACCAACTATCAATAACCTCGCAAATGAGTTGTTGTATGACGACACAAGTCCAGAAGGCGTGCAAAACGTTCCTGAGATTGAAAGCACAATATTTGCATTGCGCAATGGCACATTTGATCATGCAGCATTTCGAGCGATGCCTGAGGCAGAGCGCCAGAATGCAATGAACGCTGTTGCAGATGACATAGATGGCAGACTTGTGAGAAATACGCCACCGGCTGTTGATGACGATATGCCGATTATGACTAACGATTATGCCGGTCTCGTGATTGACGATGAACTGAGTACGATAATTCGCGTATATGGTCAAGACGTTGGTGAGCGCACAGGCCGCGTTGTAGAAGACATACTGGAACATCTAAGCTTTGAAGATGACCCATACGAAATTATTAACCGTTTGCGTCGGCATACAGCAACTGGGTATGGTGTTTCGCTTTCAGTACGAGGAAACGTTGAACAGTCATTGCAAGACATTGCACAACGCTTAGAAGAACTGTACGAGACAGAACTTGCAGTTCGCGAAATTGACGCACGCCGAGCACAGCAGCCACCTGCTGAGCCGCAACCTCAACAAATGGTCGCGCAAACCCGATCTATTCCTCAAAACATCAGAGGAATGAGCATTAATGAGATGACTGCTCAGCTACCAGGACCACGCGCGCATTCCGTTATAACTTTAGCTGCTCAAATCACAGATGTTAACACACCAGATGAAATTAGAAACATTGTCGGTTTAGTTAGACAATATGCAATAGGCGGATGGGAATACTTTATGCCTATGCAACGAGAGTACTTGGCTCGATATCTAGAACGATACGTTGAAGAACCCCAGCAATTTGTAGCACAGCCAGCACAGCCAGCACAGCAACTAATTATTACTGATGAAGATGCAAATGAAGCACAAGACGCCGTTGACTTTTTTAGTGATGCTCTTGAAGAAATAGTTGATGACAGCGGGCGCCCTGCTGCAATTCGTGAGATTGATAGAGCCCTTGAAGAATTAAACGATGGCGAAGACGAAATTTATGGGTTGTGGCAAGGAGAAGAGTTAACGCCTGGTATTCGTGAAGCCTTGCGTAATAGACTTTTATATCTACGCCGAGAGTATTTAGATGAGCCCCCACAGGAATATGCAAAAGGTGGTAGAGTCCAACAAATCCCTAGCACTGACCAAATGCAGTATGAACTTATAATGCGGAGAGCATAATATGGCCACAGAGATGCCGATTCCCCAAGATTACGACCGCTTTATTGACCCAGTTGACGATAAAGATGAGGAGGAGTCTAATCCTTCGGTCTTTGAGATCTTTAATGACACCGACGATTCGGTCGAAGAACTAGAAGATGGGTCGGCCATCATTAAGATGGACAATAAATCAATCAGTCCTGGTGAAGACCAAGAGTTCTATGCCAACTTAGCCGAAACTTATGACACTGTTGAACTAAACAGGATGGCTGTTAGATATCTTGACCTGATCGACAAGGATAAAGAGGCTCGTGAGGAGCGCGACAAGCAATACGAAGAAGGTCTGCGTAGGACAGGGCTAGGAAATGATGCACCGGGTGGTGCCACTTTCACAGGCGCGTCAAAAGTGGTCCATCCGATCATGGCAGAGGCTTGCGTTGACTTCTCTGCAAGGGCTATTAAGGAGCTATTCCCACCGGACGGCCCTGTTAAGACCAAGATCATAGGCGAAGTCACCGAAGAGAAGACTGATCGTGCAGAACGCAAGCGCGACTACATGAATTGGCAACTGACCGAGCAGATTGAGGAATACAAGGACGAACTTGAACAGTTACTAACCCAGCAGCCCCTTGGCGGGTCACAGTACCTCAAAATGTGGTATGACGAAGGTAAACGTAGGCCTTGTGCTGAGTTTATACCTATCGATAACATATATCTACCTTACGCATCGGCCAATTTCTATACTGCAAGCCGTGTAACCGAGGTAAATGATATTACTGAGGACGAATTTGAACTTCGGATTGCCCGAGGCCTGTACGTTGATGTAGATTTTTATAGCCCTAGTGCAGAACCTGAAGAATCCAAGGCGCAGAAGGCAAACGACAAGATCGAAGGTAAAAAGAGCCAATCGTCGAACGTCGACGGGGTCAGAAGGGTGTTTCACATATACGTTTGGTTAGAACTGGATGAAGATCGTAGGTCAGAAGGGGTTCGTGCACCTTATATTTTGATGCTCGATGAGGTTACTAGGGACGTCGTAGGCCTATATCGCAACTGGGAAGAAGGTGACGAAGACTACATTAAGCTTGACTGGTTGGTCGAATTTAAGTTTATTCCTTGGCGTGGTGCCTATGCCATTGGTTTACCACACCTTATTGGTGGTCTCAGTGCTGCTCTTACTGGTTCTTTACGTGCTTTGCTTGATAGTGCTCATATCAACAACACGCCTACGATGCTTAAGCTCAAAGGCGGAAAAATCTCAGGCCAAAGCTTAACGATAGAGCCAACTCAGGTTTCTGAAATTGAAGGCGCGCCTGGTGTTGATGATGTTCGTAAGATCGCAATGCCTGTGCCATTTAACCCACCTTCGCCAATTCTGTTTGAGTTGCTTGGTTGGTTAACAAGCGCTGCCAAAGGCGTGGTAACTACATCCGAAGAGAAGATTGCCGACATTGGTAGCAATGCACCTGTTGGCACAACTCAAGCGTTAATTGAGCAAGGCGCCGCTGTTTTTAGTGCAATTCATGCAAGGTTGCATACAAGTCAAGCACGTGTTTTAAAGATTCTTGGTCGCTTAAATCGCTGGTATCTTGATGACATGCGCAAAGGCGAGGTTGTTGAAGATCTTGGCGTAACAAGCAAAGACTTTGAACGAAATTCAGACATCATTCCAGTTTCTGATCCGCATATTTTTGCAGAGACACAACGCTATGCGCAAATACAAACTTTGGCTGCTCGTGCCGCTGCCAACCCTGATTTGTACAATCGACTCGCTGTTGAGAAGCGAATACTTAAGCAGATAAAGTTGCCTGACGTTAATGAGGTTTTACCGGACCCACAAAACGTGAAAGAGATGAACCCCGCTCTGGAAAACGTGGCGATGACGTTAGGCAAACCTGTTGGCGCATTCCCACAACAAGATCACTTGGCTCACATTCAAGTACACTTGGATTATTTGCAAGACCCTATGTATGGCGCAAACCCAATCATGGCGCCTGTGTTTATTCCACAATGCTTAGAGCACGTTAAGCAACATTTAACGTTGTGGTACTTAAACCAGTTTGATAGCTATGCTTCTGTTGCGTTGAATAGGCCATTTAATGTGCTTAAAGAACAGCAATTGCCGCATGAGGCCGACAAGCTATTGGCAGCTGTTGCACAACATGTACACCAAGACACTGGCGAAAGCTTCCAACAGGTTGGTCCTATCATTCAAAAAGCAATGGATGCTATGAAGCAGTTGCAAGGACAACCGCCTGCAGATCCTGCAACACAAGCGTTTGTACAAACCAGTATGGCAGAAACGCAACGTCGTACTGCCAAAGACCAAAACGATTTACAACTTGGCGTTGCAAAACTACAACAACAAGACAGTCAAAACGCCATGAAGATAAATGCAGACATGGTTAAGAATACTGAAAATAATTTGACAGAAGAAAGACTCAAGTCGGCAGAGCTTACGCGTGATGCGGCCAGCTTGCAGTATGAGCAGCTAAAAACTGCTATTAACGCGCAAAATGAACTTCAACAATCGATAGGAGCCCCACAATGACCGAAGCAATTCCTGCTCACAAAAAAATGGCCATGGGTATTACCGAAGGTAATGTCATGAAAAAAGGCGGTGGCGTACGCAAGTATGCTGAAGGCGGCAAAGTCATGCCTGAAAAAGGTGTTGACACTTTGATTAACAAAGGCGCAGCGCTTAAGCCAAACTTGGCAAAAGGCCCAAAAATTGCTACTTACAAGAACGGCGGTTCCTCTAAAAAAGGAATGGGTATCGCCATTTTGCTAGGTGGTCCAGCAATGAAGCGTTCGTCTGGTCGCGGCAAGTAATATGCGGACTGTGTCGGATCTCATTGGTCGAATTAAAGCGCAGCAAGCTAAGATTGGCGACTCCTTAACACAAGGGTTTGCCGTTAATTTTGAGTCTTATCAGCGGTTAGTCGGCCAGCACCAGGGCTTGGAGGAAGCCTTGAATATCATTAACCAACTCTTAGAAGAGGAAAAGAAAGATGTCGAATGATATCGTAGAACAAACGCTTGAAGAAGCGTTTCCTGTAGTCGAACCACTAATGGCACCGTACGGTGCTCGAATCCTTGTTCAATTAAGGGCTGTGAAAGAAAGAGTGACGAACTCAGGCATTGTTTTGGTTGAAGAAACCAAAGAAACTGAAAAGTGGAACACCATGATCGGTAAGATTATTGCAATCGGTCCTTTGGCATTCCGCAAGCGTGAAAGTATGGAACCTTGGCCTGAAGGTGCATGGGCACAAGTTGGCGACTTCGTTCGTGTCCCGAAATGGGGCGGTGATCGTTGGGAAGTGGATTTTGAACAAGGTAGCAACAAAGGCAAGGCTTTGTTTACATTCTTCAATGACCATGAGCTGATTGGCAAGGTGACAGGTGACCCGCTTGCAATTAAAGCATTTATCTAGTTTTTGAAAGGAAAACTGTATGAACTCAACTGAAAAGTTGGAGCTTCAGGTTGCAGAGTCTGATGACGGTTCAGCCGTTGTCAAAATGCCACCTGGAATGGCCCCTGAATCTTCGAACAACGATGATTCGAATGATGATGACCTGTCGAATGACTTCGACGATGAGCCGAAAGGTCAGTCTGCGCAGGACGACATCGAAGATGACGACCCTGAACGAGAAGCCATACGCGCTGCTCGTAGAGAAGAAAGAAAACTAAAGAAACAACTTCACCGTGAGAAAGCTCGAGAATCAAACCATTTGATTACGGCTTTAAAGAAGCAGAATGCAGAACTTGCCAACCGAGTGGCGTCTTTGGAAACAAGGACAAACGGCGCGGAAATGGCAAGAATCGACAAGGCAATCGACGATGCTCAGACCAGAGTTGAATATGCCAAGATGAAGATGCAGGAAGCTGTTAATTCACGGCAAGGCGATGAGTTGACAAAAGCTCAGCAGCTCTGGTATGACAACCAGCGGCAGTTAGAGTCTTTACAGCACATGAAGACTACTGCCAACAAGCAGTTGTCACAGCCTAAGCAAAACAACATTAAGGTCCCTGATCCTGGCGTTCAGCGAAATGCTGCCGACTGGATGAAGCGGAACAACTGGTATGACCCTCATCTGAAAGATGCAGACTCTAAAGTTGCACAGTCAATTGACCAAGTGCTAACTGAAGAAGGGTTTGACCCTACCACCGAAGATTATTGGGAAGAACTTGACGATCGATTGCAAAAATATTTGCCGCATCGATACAAAGCAAGTTATAGTGCAGATACGCGAAACTCTAGACCGAGGTCTGTTGTGGGAAGTTCAGGACGTGAATCAGTAAGTTCTCCAAAACAAGGTGAATATCGCCTTACACCTGAACGTGTTTCTGCCATTAAAGAAGCTGGAATGTGGGAAAACAAAGAGCTTCGTAACAAAATGGCTCAGCGCTTTGCTGAATACGACAAACAACAGAAGCGAGGTTAACATGGACGATCGAATTAAAAAGAACACACGCGTAGATAGAAGCAGCCGTTCGCAAGAAGATGCTTCACGCGCAGCGCCTGAAGATGCAACATTTGTATCTTCCGAGGAACGTCGTAGGATGTTCCGCTCGGAATGGCTTCAAGAAGCTCTTCCGACACCGCCCGAGATACCCGGGTATCACTTGTGTTGGTTGTCAACTACAAATCAGTACGATCCTATTCACAAACGCATGCGAATGGGCTATGAGCCCGTAAAAGCCGATGAACTTCCAGGCTTTGAGCATCTAAAAGTGAAAGCAGGCGAAAACGTTGGCTTTGTTGCTTGTAATGAGATGGTTTTGTATAAGTTACCTATGGCAATTTATCAAGACTTGATGATGGAACTTCACTACCATGCTCCTCGCGAAGAGCAAGAGAAGATTAAAGTTCAACAAGAGCAACTGTTAGCTCAGCGTGATAGCAATGGCAGATCACTGGTTAGTATCGAAGGCGAAGGCATGGGTTTTGGTACCAACGAAAGACATTCTGTCCCTGTTTTCGAATGAAAACATACAGTCCCTCATCAATTGAAAGGAAACTCTAATGAGTGCAACTTCAGCATCGTTTGGTTTGCGCCCGGCGTTCCACCCTTCAGGGTTGGATCGTGCTCAGGCGCTCGCTGGCGGTATTGTTAGTGGCTTAGCTGCTGACATTCTGAAAGGCTCCCCTATCCGCTACAACAGTACCGCTGGTACTTCTGTTGCAGCAGGTACCATCGCTCAGGCTGCGGCCTCTGGTGTATGGACAGGTGCTTTTGCCGGCGTTGAATTTACGGATACCACTGGTCGCCGTCGAGTCAGTAACTATTGGCCATCAGGTACAACCTACCAAACTGGCTCATGTATCGCGTATTTCTACAATGATGCAAACATCATTTATGAAATTCAAACCGATGCAACCATCGCTCAAACCTCTTTAGGCGGCGAATACAACTTTAGCGCAGGATCTGGATACACTGTTACTGCTGGCTCAAACACTACAGGTCTGTCTTCGACAGCTCTAGGTGTATCTACAGCCGTGGCTAACGCTGGTCAAGGTCAGATGCGTGTTGTGGACCTTGCCCCTTATCCGGGTAATGCTTGGGGCGATCCTTTTGTGATCGTACGTGTTGTTAACTGTCAGTCTCAGTACTTCGGTTCTGTGACAGCCATCGTATAAGAAGGAGTAAAACATGGCAGCCCCAATGCGCAGTACGGACTTTAGAAGTATTGTTGAACCAATTCTCAATGAATGCTTCGATGGAGTCTATGATCAACGTGCCGATGAATGGTCTACGGTTTTCCGTGAACAGCAAGGTATCCTACGTAACTACCACGAAGAACCTGTTTTATACGGGTTCGGCGCCGCACCTCAGTTGCCTGACGGCCAACCCGTCACGTATCAACAAGGTGGCGTTCTCTTCCTCAAACGCTATGTGTACAACGTGTATGGCTTGGCCTTCGCATTGACCAAAGTGTTGGTGGAAGACGGTGACCATATTCGTATCGGTCAAGTTTATGCTCGTCACTTGGCACAATCTTTGGTGGAAACTAAAGAGACATTGTGCGCTAACGTGTTGAACCAGGCGTTTACGTCTACTGTTCTAGGCGGTGACGGTGTATCTTTGAGCAATTCTGCTCACCCCATCGTTAGTGGTACTTTCAGCAATTTGCTGAACACTGCTGCTAACTTAAGCCAGACTTCACTGGAACAAATGCTGATTCAGGTTCGCCAAGCCGTTGACAACAACGGTAAGAAGATCCGTCTCCAGCCTTTGAAACTAGTGGTTGCACCTGGTAACGTGTTCCAAGCCGAAGTATTGCTGAAAAGCGTATTGCGTGCCGGTACTGCTAACAACGACATTAACCCTATCAAGTCGATCGGTTTAATGCCTGAAGGCGCATCGGTTCTCTCACGTTTGACCAGTGCTACTGCTTGGTGGGTCCAAACTGATGCACCTGAAGGCATGAAGCTGATGATGCGTCGTGGGTTGGAAAAGACCATGGAAGGCGATTTTGAAACCGACTCCATGCGTTACAAGGCTACAGAACGTTACGACGTAGGATTTACCGATCCACGCGCTCTATACGGCACACCTGGCGTCTAAACCGACAGGAGGCGGTCATAAAACCCCGCCTCTTTTTTCTTAACTTTGTCAAGCTTTTCAAGGAGAAGACAAAATGCCACAATTTTCAGATGACCTTTTTCTAGGTCCCGCTATTACCTATCAAGGCGCGGATGCCTATCCCTCTGTTTCAACTTTTACTGGCTCAATTACTACCACTGTATTGACCGTCACCGCCATGCTTTCTGGTGATCCAATTACAGTAGGCATGTTTATTGACAGTTCAACGTCACTCACCAATGGAACTTACATTACCGCTTTTGGTACAGGTTCTGGCGGTACAGGTACTTACACCGTAAGCGCCTCACAAACGGTAGCAAGCGCCACAATCATCGGTTCTGGTAATGCTTTGTTGCAGAACCCATCTCCAATGAGTTTAGGTGTTGGCCCACTAGGTCGCATTTATGTTTGGGACGCTGTACCACAAGCAAAACTGACAACCAACATTGTTGCCGCTGTCATCACAACTGCTACTACGCTTACGCTTGCCGCAGGTGCTGGTGTGACATCAACAACCATATATGGCGGTGCAACAGGATTGCAACTTGACTGCCCTCGTGCGGTTTCCACAACCACAGGCGCTGGCTCCCCAACTACTGTCAACATCACCGTCTCTGGCTACGACTACTACGGTCAGGCCATGAGC
>Ga0181350_1000057_pt1 | contig 34212 bp, 56 predicted proteins | sample Su13VDMM110DCMD_FD_130105 | JGI IMG/M metagenome (GOLD analysis project Ga0181350, IMG submission 130105) | Freshwater viral communities from Lake Michigan, USA - Su13.VD.MM110.DCM.D | ecosystem: Environmental > Aquatic > Freshwater > Lake | place: USA: Michigan | collected 2013-07-16
AGAGAAAACAGCCGAGGGGACACTCTTCCGCAGGGAGAGTTAAAAGAGAGGGGGATTAAGGTTTTACCAACCCCATGTTATTAACTTTTACGGACTGTGGATAACTTTTCTCCAATATTAAAAAAAACTATCAAATAAAAAAATGGCAACCAACAACAAACTACCTGCTGAAGTTCATGCGGTTCATGGCAGTCGAGGAATGAATGCGGGAATCCTAATTCCTGAAAAATTAAAAAACAGAATTCCCTTTGCTGAATGGGCAAAAAATCCTGCGTCATTTAGCAAGCAAAGATTTGTAGATGAAACGGCACAATATCTTTTTGACATCTACGGAATTGGCACAGACCAAGATCGTCACACGCTAACAATGTTGGCAGATCAAATGCAGACATACATCGATGCAAGATCAGAGCAAGACAAACAACCGTTAGTAGTTGAAATAAATAACGGCAAAACATTGTGCGCCAATCCTTATATCGGCATTGCAAATAAAGCAATGGAGAATTGCATCAAGCTAATGAACGAATTAGGGCTAACGCCTAAATCAAGATTAGCGGCAAACAAGTTAGAAGATAGTTCACCACTGGCTGACTTTCTTAAAGGTTGGCAACCACAATGAAATGGCAAGATGGCGTTATCTACGCCACACAAGTAGTGAAGGGTGAAATACTAGTTTGTCGTAATGTATTGCTTGCGTGTCAACGGTTCTTAAACCAAATAGAAAACAAGGAATGGGAATGGGAGTTTCAACCTGCGGCAGTTGACCATTTCCTGCAATTTGCATCTTTACTTAAACACGCTAAAGGTGCGGATGCAGGCAAACCACTTTTACTTGAACCATTTCAAATCCTACTAATCTGCGGCATCTATGGCTTTTGGTCTAAGAAGGATAAGACAAAGCGCATGGTGTCGGATGTGATTGTTTTCATTCCTCGCAAGGCAGGCAAATCTACTTTGATTGCTGTCATTGGTCTTTATGAATTAATGTTTGGTGAAAAAGGTTCTGAGGTATATACACTAGCGACAAGCAGAGATCAGGCAAGCATTGTATTTACTAGCGCATTAGGTTTGATTGAATCAATGCCTCAAGAAGTACAGAAATTGTATAACGTACAAAAACACCACATTACAAAGATAGGCGATTCGCAATCAATGTTTAAAGCATTGTCGCGTGATACTAAAAAAAGTGGCGATGGTTTAAATCCATCATGCGCTATTGTTGATGAAGCTGCACAGATTATAGATAGAAACTCAATTGAGGTTTTGCATTCAGGTATGGTTGCGCGAAAGAACCCACTACGCATTTACATTACCACTGCCAGTTTTACTAAAGATACAAAGTTTCATGAAGATATGTTGATGTTGCAAACCATGCTATCCGGCGAAGCACCAGACAACCCTAAGTGGTTTGGTTTGTTGTATGGCTTAGACCCGCAAGATGATTGGCAGAATCCTACGATATGGGCAAAGGCAAACCCTATGCATGGCATATCTGTATTTGAAGAAGCTATTGTTGCAAGGGCGAATGAAGCTAAATTTAAACCTGCAACCCTAAATGAATTTCTTTGTAAAACTCTTAATGTATTTGTAAGCGCAAACTCTGCATGGCTTGATCGTACCCATTGGGATGAATGCACAAAAGCAAAAGAAGATAGAGAACCTGAAGCTGTGTTTATTGGTTTTGACTTAGCAGCAACGCGAGATTTAAATGCAGTTTGTACATTGAAACGATTTGGTGAAGATGATTACTTTGCAGAGTTTAAATTTTTCTTACCTGAAGAAGCATTAAACCATGTGCCGCAGCATTATCACGATATATTTAGAAACGCTAAAGATTCAGGAATATTGCATTTGACACAAGGCAATGTAATGGATGATCGAGAGATTAGCGAATACATTAAACAGCAAGCAGGTAAGTATGATGTTAAAGAGATTGGTTACGATGCCTACAATGCAGCAAGTTTGATTGCACGATTACACGATCAAGCAATGCCAGTTAAAAAAGTTGGGCAGGGCATGGCGGTATTAAGCAACCCGTCAAAGCATTTAGAAAAGTTAATTTTAAGCAAGAATGTTAAACATGATGGCAACCCATTCTTAGGTTGGCAGCTAGGAAATTGCGAAGTGTATGAAGATGTCAACGGAAACATAAAGATTCGTAAGAATGAAGCAGATAAATCTGCGAAAGTTGATGGTATTATTGCGCTAATTATTGCCATGCATTGTTCATTAGATCATCCAGTAGATCATGGCGGGTATGGATTCAGAACATTTTGAGGGTTAAATCATGGCTTTATTAGATATTTTTAACAGAAAAAATAAGAACCAAAAAGAATCTAATACGTTATTTGGGCAAACTGCGCTTGGTAATAATGTGCTGCGTAATACAGGTTCAGCACAAGCACTACAGCAAATGCTGTATGTGACCACATCTAGTGCAACGCAAGCAGGGCGCATTGTCGATATGTCGGTGCTGTCACGCAATAGTACGGTCATGGCTTGTTTAGCAGTTAAGGCAAGAGCATTATCACAGTTGCCAATACAGATAATGACTTATGACAAAGATGATAATTACGTTAATGCTTGTCATGATTCTACAACTCCAAGAGATAAAATTAAGGCGCGGCAAGTTTATAGTTTACTGACCAACCCAAACAACTTCCAAAGCCAATACGAATTTTGGTATCAGTTCTCGATGTGGTTAGATATGGCAGGCGAATGCTACACAGTGCTGTGGCGTAAAGACCAAACCAAATCAGATCAAACGCCATTAGAGATGTATGTATTAGATGCAACTTTAATCACTACACAGTTAACAGAAACACGTTACCCAATGTATGTGCTGTCATCACCAAGCTATGGGTTCTCAAAGAATCAACCGCTAGATTATTGGCAAGTAATTCATTTAATGGAAATGGGTTGGCAAGGTTCAGGCGGTTGGAATAAAGGAACATTGCTTGCGGAGTTGGTCGGCTTAGATCAAGACATTGATTTATATGCAAACTACGTTATGCAAAACGGCGCAAAGCCAAGCGGTTTGTTTGTCACAGATCAAGTTATTCCTGATTCAAAATATAAAGAGATTGCCGCACGATTAAAAGAAGGTTGGTCACAGTTAACAGGTTCAAGACCAACTGACCCATCAAAACCCGGTCAAGGTATGTTGCTAGACAATGGCATGAAGTATATGCCTGTCGATATGCTTTCAATTCAGGATGCAGATTTAGCTGCGTTGAAAGAACAAACTATGAAACGAATTTGCGGCGTGTTTGGTGTACCGCCACAAATGATTAGTGTTGGTGAAGGTAAGTTTAACAATACACAATCAATGCTAGATGAATTCTATAAAAGCACAATGTCACCATTGCTGACTAACATAGAACAAAAATTAAAAATGAGTTTGTTACAAGGATTTCCAAACTTATACATTCAATTCCAAACCGAAAACTTTTTAAAGGGTGCGCCACTTGACCAAATGAATTATTCTGTGGCGGGTGTCAACGCAGGAATTTTTACGCCTAATGAAGCAAGAAAGTATTTGGGGCTTGCAGAAATTGATGATAGTATTGCCAACAGTTTAAATAAATCTAGCAGCAAACAAGAACCCTTTGCAGGTTCACCACAAGATACAGGCGGCGGCGGCAATACCAGTGCAGTTGGTAAAACTGGCAGAGCAGGCAAAGCATGAAACCAAATCAATCGCAATCAAAGCAAAAACAGATTGCCGACAAAATAAAACAAGCTGCGGACAAGCGAGTTAAAAAGCCAATGCAGGCAAATGGCATGAAACAAAAAAAGGTGATTTTCCATGACTAAAAATGTCACATTTATTTTTGAATCCCAAGTTGCGCTTGGCATATCTGCCGATGAATCAATGGATTCAATGGGCAAGATTGAAGCAATGCTTACCACTTGGGGTGCGCGAGAAGGTGCAGACGGTCGCAAGTTTAACTATCAGCCTGAAGCATTTAAACAGTGGGCAAAAGAATTTGCTGCAATGGGTAAACCACTGCCAATGTATTTCCAACATAACGATCAATCAATGCCTGTTGGTCAATGGGATGAGTTTGAATTTACCGATGACGGTATGATTGGCAAAGGCAATATCTTTGTTAATACAAGCGCAGGAAAAGATTTATACACGATCATGAAAGAATCGCCAATGATGGTTGGTGGTGTTTCTGTTGGCGCATATGCAGACGAATATGAAATGGTAGATGCTGAAGGTAATATGCTTCAAGCAGGCATTGATGCCGATGAAGATGGTTATTTCAGCATTACTAAAGGTGGATTGGCTGAAGTGTCAATCGTCATGAACCCAAACAACCCGATGGCAAATATTAGCAAGCTAGAATATTTCCGCGAAGATGGTTCATTTAATTTAAAAGTATTTGAGAAAGCTCTGCGCGAAGCGGGGATTTCGAAAAAAGATGCGACTATTGCCGCGTCTATTTTTGGCAAGGCAACCGCAAAACGTGATGTTGAAACGGTTAATGTCGAACCGACTACCGAAATGCGCGATGCTGAATCGGATGCGGCAAAAGAGTTTTTAGAGTATCTTGAACAAAGAGATTTGCTCAAGGCTTTAGAAACACGCTTATCTTAATTTTTAATAGGAATAATCATGTTAGATAAAATCACTGAAAAGCTAGATTCAATTGAATCTAAAGTTAAAGCAGAAACCGAAGCAATGGTTACTGAAAAAATCGCTGAAGCAACTGCACAAGTTGAAGCTGCTAAAGCAGAGTTCGCTGAAAAAGTTTCCGCACTAGAAGCAAAGGTTTCCCAAGTTGGTACGCCTTCAATCATTCGTGCAAATGCAGGCGTAATGGTTGACGTAAATCGTAAAGTTGCAGAACAACTTTCCGCATTTTACAAATCTAATGCTCGCATGGAAAAAGAAGTTAAGTTGTTTGAAGATGCTGCACAGTATGATGCTTTCCAAAAAGAAGCATCTGCACTGACAGGCGGCGGTAACAATCAAGGTGGTCGTACTGCTTATGACCCTGTATTCGCACCACTGCGTTTGGCTAACCCAATGCGCGGCGTATCACGCGAAGTTGCAACCGATGGTTCTTCATATCAATTTCGTAGCAAAATTGGCAACAGTGGCGCGGCATGGGGGTACTCTATTCAAAACAATGGTGCAGCTACAACCGAAGACACAACCATATGGCAATTAGTGCTGCAAGATTTGAACGTACAGTTCCCAATTCGTACCGCAGCATTGGATGATATTGATGGTTTAGAAGCTAATGTTGTTTCAGATATGCTTGTTGAGTTTTCACAATCACAGGCACTTTCAATGATCCAGAATAATGATCAGGCTGCACAATCTGTTTCTAATCCTTATGGTGGCACAAATGGTTTACGTGGACTTGATAGTTATGCGGGTGCGGCAGCTACTTATGCAGGCGGTTCAGTTACTACTGCTGCCTTTGGTACTTCTGGCACTGGCTCTAGTAGTGGTTTGCATTCGCTTGCTACTTATGACCAACTCACTACCAACGCTAACACTGTCGGCGCGGCGAACATTACTTACAAAGACGTTATAAATTTTGTATATTCACTGCCACAGGAATATTGGACACCAACAACCAAGTTTGTAATTAATCCAGTATTGCTGCAACAGATTCGCGGTTTAACTGACGATCAAAAACGCCCAATCTATGTTGATGGCTTGGCTCGCAATGACGGTATTGTTGGTACATTGCTTGGCTTTGATGTTGTTGTTAATAAGTATCTTGACACACCATCACAATTAACAACTGGCGCGGCAGGTACAAACAGTTTATATCCAATGTATTTTGCTGATTGGTCACGTTTCCACACTATCGTAGATCGTTTAAGCATGGTTCTGCGTAGATATGACCAGACCCTTCCCGGTTTTATAACTTTCTTTGGCGAAACTCGTCTAGCATCCAGTGTAGTTAACCCTTTTTCGGGTGTACGTTATCGTTCAACTGGCACATCAACCTAACTTTTGGTTGCCCCTATCAGAATGTACTGGTAGGGGTTTTTTTGTTTAGGAATGGAAAATATGAAAGCCAACGAAAAAATCCTTTCAGGTATTAAACAGACGCTAGAAACTGGCGATAAGATCACCATTGACTTGCGCGAAGCATCTGCGCTTACTGGAAGCGGTAACAATGTTGGTGGTCGTACTTTATTTGATGATGCTTTTGCTGCAATGCGATTTGCAAATCCAATTCGTCAAAAAGCAAGAATAGTAAAAAGAGCGGGTCAAAGTGCTATTCAATTTGTAGCTAAAACTGGTAACGCAGCTAATCAAACAAATCCGTTTGGATACACGTTTACCGCAGATAGCGGAACGCCAAACACAAACACAACAATCTGGCAATTGCCAACGCGAGTTATTACCGCACAACTTCCAGTTCGTAGCGCGGTCTTGTCGGATGTAAACTATTTAGATGAAACATTAGTTGCTGATTTAATGGCTGAATTTGGTGCTATTGAAGCGCAGTCAATGATTATCAATAATGACCAAGCAGGTTCAACAACCACAAGCACAGGCGGCACAAACGGTTTGCGCGGTTTAAATATGTACACTAGTGCGGCTTCTTCTGCTTATGGCACAAGCGGCACAGCAATCACTAATGGTATTCACAGCATTGCAACTTACACTCAAGCGGCGGCGGCAGTTTCTTATTCTGACATTACAGATTTAACTCGTTTATTTCCTGCACAATATTGGAACACGCCAAGCACCGCATGGATGATGCACCCACAAACTATTCATGAATTGCGAAATTTAACTGCTACTGGCGGTAATCTTACAAGGCAATTTACTGAAAATGGTGATGCTTTTGGTGGCGCAGTAACTCATATTTTTGGATTCCCTGTAATACCAAATCCATACATGGAAACAACTGGTGCAGGTAAATTTAATATTTACTTAGCGTCATGGGAAAATTTTGTAACGATTGCTGACGTTGAAGAAATGACGATACAAGCATTTGAACAAACTGCGCCCGGTTTTATTACACTGTATGCAGAACGCCGTTTAGCAAGCACAGTTCGTGACCCGTTTGCAGGTATTCGCTTAGTAGGTGTTTAATTATGCCAGTTCAAGAAACAGGTTTAGGATTTGTTCAACTTGCGCCTACTCGCAATCCGTTCAATTATGATTGGTTTGAACAGACCAACCGTAATATTGCGACTGCGTGGTTAACGCTTACTGAAATTAGAAATCAATTAAACCTGTATTCTGACACTAGCCAAGACACATATTTAACTGCATTGGAATTAGCAATACGAATGGCGATTGAAGATTATTTAGGTCTTGCAATTACTAGCGTTCAATACAAAGTTTATTATGGTGCATCTGCTTTATATGGCTCACCACTGTCACTTGATTTGCCTGAAACATCACAAGGCGGCGTGACAATTAATTCAGTTGCTTATTACAACGATGCAACGCCAACAGTATTAACTACGGTAAACCAAGCTAATTATTATTATGACCCTACAGGGCAAAAGATAATTGTTACAGATTTGCCGACATCAATTAATCCGCAAATGACTTCACCTGTCATTGCTACTTATACGCTTGCGGCATCATCATTAGCAACTTACCCAGTTATAAAACAAGCGGGTTTATTGTGGTTTACGCATTTATACAATAACCGTTCCGCAGTTGGTGATACGGTTGGGCAATTGGCACAGATACCATTAGGTGTGGATACATTGCTTAGACCATATAAACCATTGGTGATGTGATGGTTAAAAGATATGAAGATGTGAATGTTTATGACCTTACATTTACCACAAATGAATATGGCGAAGCAGTCACAACTAAAACTTTAAAATTTAATAGCAAAGCTGAAGTTAAAGAAGTTAAAAACGATTTAAAGATTACTGATAAATATCGCGTTTATACTGGCATGATTAATTTTGTTTTTAATTTTACGCCGTACACACGCGACATTTACGATAATCAAAACTTGTATTCAATCACATGGCGCAACTTAGATTGGCGCATTGATAGCGCAATTGAATCAAATGATAGGATGCACGTTACATTTTTGTGTTACCACAATGACCCATCAACGGCGATTTAATTATGGCTACACAAAATAATGTTTTAGATTATGCAAAGGCGATACAAGCACAGCTAACCACAACTGCAAACCCTGTGCCAGTGTATGGTTCTTTCAACAGAAATTTTGCTTCACAACAAAAGTTTATAACATGGAATTTGCGTAATGTGCATCAAGATGTTTACACAGGCACAACGCAATCGGTGAAGGGTATAGACAGACCTATATTCCAAACCAATATATATGCAGGCACATTGCAAGATGCGTTTGGCATAGCAAACACGATAATACAAGCATTGCATGGATACAGTGGGCAGTTTGGTGGGGTAACTGGTTTTTATATTAGTAAACTTGATATTGATTTTCTTTATAATACATATGAGAACGATATAAATTTACATTCCATTTACCTTGATTGCACAATGGATATTCCGACATAAGACAGACTTTTAACTTTTTCGAGGATAAATCATGGCATTACCAAATAGAGTTCTTCCCGGATTTGCTGCGATACTTTACGCACAACCTTCGGCAACCCCTACTGCATTAACGCTTGCTCAATTATCGACATTAGCTAACGTAGCTGCAATTGCTATTAGCGGCAATCAATTACCAGTTGAATCTATTCCTGCATTCGGACAGGATGACGGTGTTGTAAATTACGCAGTTGCAGGTTCGCGTCAATCTGACAAGATACCAGTGCAATCAGCACCAACATCTTTATCCGTTACTGCCGCATGGAATCCTTCTGATTCAATGTTGTTATTAATGCGTGGCGATGCTTATAGTGGAATTGTAGATCGCACATTTGTTATTGCTGCGGTAGATGGCGCAAACATTGTTTATTATGCATTCAATGGTCGTGTTTCTGAATTCCAAATACAAAGTGATCCCAGTGCTGAAGCTAAGTGCGTTTTCACAATTCATCCTCGCGGCAACCAATACGGTTGGTCAAATAACGTATAAAGGAAATTTATCATGGCTATACCTAATAGAGTTCTACCCGGATTTGCTGCTTCGTTATTTATGCAAACAGGCGCAACCCCAACAACATTAACAACTGCAAATTTATCTGTATGGTCTGCACAAGTTGCAACTATTGTTGGCACTAGCGCAGGCGGCACAGGCGCGGCGGGTACATTAGTTCCTGTTGAAAGCATACCCGCATTCGGACAGGATGATGGCGTAGTTAACTATTCGGTCGCGGGTTCACGCCAATCCGATAAGATTCCAGTACAGTCTGCACCAACTTCTTTGTCGGTAACGGCTGCGTGGAATCCTTCTGATGCTGCATTGTTGCTGATTCGTGGTGATGCTTATAGCGGCATTGTTGATCGCACTTTTGTAGTTGCTGCGGTGGATGGTGCAAACACAATTGCTTATGCTTTTAATGGTCGTGTTTCTGAATTTCAGATTCAATCTGATCCCGGCGCAGAAGCTAAATGTGTCTTTACGATACATCCGCGTGGCAACCAATACGGTTGGTCGAACAACTAAAACAATGCCCCTTCGGGGGCTTTTTTACATTAAAATATATGACAACAAACATTCAATCAAGTAATGATTTATTAGGTTATTTATTAGAGCAATCATTAACTGCGCCTAAAAGTTGGTTTGGTTTTCCGCAACAAAAGCTGACAGGTATTGCACTGGCTCATTCCATTGCTGCCAATCACGCTGACAAGATGACACCACAAGAAATAGTCGATTATGTAGTCCGACTAAACAATGAAATTTATACAGGCATTATTAAAAAAGGATAAGACATGAAACTTTCTTCCGCATTAAATATAAATTTAGACAACATTCGCATTCGTGAATTCACAATGGCAGGGCAAAAACTGCGTGTTAGAGTTCCGCTTGCATCCGAAATGGAAGCAATTACAAAAGCGGTTGATGAAGTTGATTGGTCAAAAAAATATGAAGAAATGTCGGCATCATTTATAAAAGACAGGGCAGAAATTGAAGGCGATGAAATAAAATTTTTAGATGATGATATTGTTGTTGATGGTAAATCTATAAAAGAAATATCTATTCTTACCGCAAAAACGGAAGAAAGAATTACGCAAATGATTCGTTTGTTAGTGCCTACAAATGAAGCAGATAGTATGGATACGATTACTTATGCGGATATAGATGAAGCATTCCCATTTGCTGTGCAGATGGAAGTAATGAAAAAGATTATTGAAGTTATATCTCCCGGCTACGAGGAAACAAGAAAAAACTAATAGGCTCATTGCGACTACAAGCGCGAGCATATATGTTGGCGCATGGTGCTAACCCTGACGCAATGGGCGAAGATGATTACCAGTTGGTTATGATTGCTTTAAATGATGGATTATTTGGTAACAAAGTATTAGCAAACGTAAATGGCTTATTAACTACTGGTGTTTTTAATTACATTAGAAATGCAAATTCTAGAGCATATAGTTTGCAAGATGTTTTAGGAATATTCCACAAATACATTTATCAACCATTAACTGAAGAACAAAGCAAGAATGCAGTAAATGAAAAGTTATTAGCGTTTATGTCAATGAACCCAAATTCACATAAATTTTTAAAGCCAAAAAATGAGAATTGAAACTTTTGGATTTGATGATTTTGATAAAACCTTAACGCAGATGGGCGAGGAATTTGGCTACACAGACGTAAATAAAAAAGTATTAGTGCCTGCATTAAGAGCAGCAATGATGGCTGCATTGCCAACAGCAAAATCACTGGCAAGAGCAGATACAGGTGAAATGAAAAACAGTATAAAAGTTGATGCTCGCAGACCAACAGACAGAGATCAAGAATCTAAATATGTTTATCCTTCTGATGCGGCAATTGCAATTTTATCTGTTAAACAATCTAAAGTTTCATTAAGTGAGGAATTTGGAACGGCAGATAAAGCAGCACATCCATTTATTAGACCTGCTTTAGAATCAAATCAATCAAGCATTTTAAATACATTAAATCAACAATTAAAAGCAAAGATTGACAAATATCAAGCAAGAAAAAGTAAGGATACATTATGAGTAGTTACATAGCAAGACTTGGTGCAATCCTATCTCTTGATACAAAAGAATTTGTCAAAGGCGTTGATGCTGCTCAATTAAAAAGCAAACAATTTAAGCAAAATTTAAGAGAAACTCAACAAATATTAGATGGCGTTAAAACTGCCGCTAATGCAACTGCGCTTGCTATGTTGGCGTTTGGCGCAATTGCAGCAAAAACTGCCGATGAAATATCAGATTTAGCGGATGCTAATGAAACCACTGTTGGTAAAGTTCTTGAATTAAAAAAGGCATTAGTTTCTTCAGGTGGTGATGCAGGAAAAATATCTCAATTATTTTCTTCATTTACAAACGCAGTAGATGGTGCAGCACAAGGCAGTGATAAATTAAGAGATTCTTTTAAAAAAGTTGGTGTTTCAACTAAAGATTTAGGTTTTTTGTCTAGTGATGAATTAAGACAAAAAACAATCAAAGGATTGGCACAAATTCAAGATGGCATTACAAGAAATGCTCTTGGTATGGAATTGTTTGGCAAAGCGGCAAAAGGCGTTGACTTTGTAAAACTTGGCGATGAAGCAGATAAAGCTGCGGGCAAATATGATAAACAAGCGCAAGCAATTAAATCGGCTGCCGATGCTGCACAAAAATTAGAATTGTTTTTTGGTGATATGAAAATTGCCGCAATACAAGCAATGAAACCAGTTTCTGATTTAATTAATTTATTGCCTTCTGAAAGCCGTATAGAAGCAATGACTAAAGGTTTTCAAGTTTTAGGTGTCACGCTTGCTATTGCATTTGGTGTTAAGGCAGTTCGTGGTGTTGTGCAATTAGCTAACGCCATACGAATGATTGCAATTACAAATCCTTGGTTACTTGCATTAACTGCGGCGGCAACTGTTGGAGCATATGTTTTTGCTGACCAATTAAATCCAATGCCGGATGATGAAGAATATCCAAAAACACAAGGCGCAACTGGTGGTGCTGCAGGTCGGAGCATGGAACAAAGTGCTCGTGACAAAATGATTGAAAAATATAAAATAGAAACAGCAGAAGTAAAAAAATTATATGAAGCAAAGTATTATGCGGCGCATTGGGAATATTCTAATTCACAAAAAATGCTTGAATTAGAAGGTAAAAGATTTTCAATGCGGGCTGAAGATTATAACCGCGAAAAATTGAATATAGATATTGCTAAAGAACGAATGGCAATAATACAAAAAAAATCTCAAGCAGAAGCAGAAGCATTAAGCCAATTAGAACGAACATCCGCAGAAGAACAAAAATATGCAAAACGATTATATGATGAAAAAATTAGAGGTATTAACACGCTATATTTTGCTGAAATGGATTTTCAAAATAAATTAGAAGAAATGAGAAGATCAAATTTTGAAGCTGAAGTTGCAAGACAAAAATCATGGTCGGCAGGTTGGGCTGAAGCCATGAAGGAATATACAGAAACGGCAGCAAGGGCATCTGATAGAGGTAAAGCAGCATTTCAATCTGTAATGTCTAACATGGAAGGCGCATTAAGAAAGTTTGTTGATACTGGTAAATTTTCTTTTAGTGAATTAACTGGAAGCATAATAAAAGATTTAATGTATATGGAATTAAGAGCGCAAGCATCAGCAATATTTTCTATGGCGTTTAGTTCTTTTAGGTCTGCAATTGGTGGTTCTAGTGGTTCGGCAGGAAGTATTATTGGTGATTTATTTGGCGGGAAAAAAGCAGCAGCAGGTGGTGCAATTAATTCACCTACTCTTGTTGGCGAAAATGGCGCAGAATTATTTATACCAAGCACACCGGGAACAGTTATTCCGCATGGCTCATGGCAACAAATGGCGGCGGCAGGTAGCAATAGCGGCATGACAATTAACGGTAATTACATTGCCAACATGAGTGCAATAGATACGCAATCAGGCATGGCGTTTTTGGCTAAAAATAAAGATACGATTTGGGCAGCATATCAATCGGCAAATCGTAGTGTTCCAATTTCACGATAGAGGTAAAGCATGGCAGTTCCATATACATTCGCAACAGCAACATCAAATTTACCGTTATCACAATTAGATAGTAATTTTGCGGTATGTTTAGTTAGTGGTGACCCATTGGGTACGCCTGCAAGCGGAACATTAAGTAATTGTACGGTTGATGGTACTGACTCGGTTGGTTTTAAAAACGTACCAATCAATTCACAATCGGCTGCTTATACTGCGGTTCTTGCTGATTCGGGCAAAGCAATTTTTCATCCGTCAACGGATGCTAACGCAAGAACATTTACCATTCCCGCTAATGCTTCTGTTGCATATCCATTAGGCACAGTATTAACTTTTCTTAATATGACTTCACAAGTTGTATCAATTGCGATTACAACTGACACAATGTATTTAGCAGGCACAGGCACAACTGGCACAAGATCACTTGCTCAATATGGCATGGCTTCAGCAATTAAAATGACTGCAACAACTTGGCTTATTTCTGGTAACGGATTAACGTAATGAGTGGCGTATTAGGATTCATTGCAGGCGCGATTGCTCGTTCATCTAATGGCGGAAGCGGCGTTCCTCCTACAGTTGAAACTTTTATAGTCGGCGGTGCAGGCGGCGGCGGCACACAAGGCGGTGGTGGCGGTGCGGGCGGGTATCGATTTGACACAGCGTTTGCTGTAACTGCAAGCACTGCATATACAACTACAGTTGGCGCAGGCGGCGCAGCAAATGCAAGCGGCAGTAATTCTGTATTTTCAACCATTACTTCCACAGGCGGCGGGCGTGGCGGCGGGGCTTCAGGCGGTGGTCTATCCGCAGCTACAGGCGGTTCAGGCGGTGGCGCACAAGTGGCGGCAGCTACTATTACAGGCGCGGCAGGTAATACGCCAAGCACATCACCATCGCAAGGCAGTGCAGGCGGCAACAACGCAGGCAACGTGGCGCAATATGGTGGCGGTGGCGGCGGTGGTTATGGAAATGTAGGCGGCAACGGAACTAGCACACAAGGCGGCAACGGCGGTGCTGTAGGGATTAGAACAATTACTGGCTTACCTATTGCTTATGCAGGCGGCGGCGGTGCGGGTATTTTTTCTGCTTCAGGATGCACAGCAGGAACAGGTGCTAGTGGAATTGGTGGTAGTGGTATAGCAGGCGGTTCAGGCACAGCAGGTTCTGGTGTAGTTAATACAGGTTCAGGCGGAGGTGGTTCAGGTACAAGCTCAAGTGTTGCAGGCGCAGGCGGTTCAGGAATTGTTGTTATTGCTTACCCTAACACATACGCTAATTTAGTAAGTGTAAGCGCGGGACTTACTTGCAATGGTAGCGCAGGCAATACCACACCAGATACAACATCAAGATCAGGGTATAAAGTTTATAAATTTACCGCAGGCACAGGTACAATTTCTTGGTAAACAATATGGCACACTACGCATTTTTAGATTCTAATAATATTGTCACGCAAGTAATTGTCGGCAATGATGGCGATGAATGGGAAGCATTTTATTCGCAAGAAATAGGTCAAGTTTGTAAGCGCACAAGTTACAATAGCTACGGTGGGCAGCACAAAAATGGCGGCATTGCATACAGAAAAAACTATGCAGGAATTGGTTATAAATATGATGAAATAAGGGATGCGTTTATTCCTCCGCAACCTTACCCATCATGGTCATTAGATGAAGATTCTTGCTTATGGCAACCGCCAATTCCACAGCCATTAGATGCCGTTAATGTTTGGGATGAAGCGCAGCAAAATTGGGTTTACTTATGAGTTTACAAACAATACTTTCTGTTGCTGAATCGGTTGGAATAAATGACCATAGGTTTATTGGTCAAATGTTGTCGCGCAATATGCGCTTAAATACATCCGAAATTTTAACTGTACAGCCATTTGAGTTTGAAATAAAGCCAATGAATTACCTGCTTTATTCTCAAAATCGTGCAGTATTATCTGCGCTTAGAGCAGTAGATAAACAATATGAAAGCTACTTAAACTTTGGTTTAACTGGATGGCTTAACTATATAAATTATCAAGGCGACATGACACCATTGCAGGCGGCTGCTTGTCAAATTGAAATAGCAAGCGCAAATAAAACAATTGTTCTAGGTTCATTGCCTTCAATAAGCTCGACTGCGTTTATAGTTAAGACAGGTGATTTTATTCAGATTGATCGTTATGCTTACATAGCAACGGCAAACGTATTGCGCGGTGCTAGTTCAACTGTAAGCATTCCAGTTCACCGAACCATCATGACAACATTAGTTTCACCTATAGGGGCTGTCATTGGTCAATACGGCACTACAGTTAGTCTTGGTGGAAGCACTTATACTGGTGTCACTTTTCCTGTGACTATGCGCGATTATCCAACCTACACTTTAATTCCTATGACTAATGATTCATTCATTCAATGGAGTGGTGGATTTAAAGCAATTGAGGTCGTGCTGTGAACGTAATTGCTCCAGTTGATAATACAAACAATATTCGCTATGCCGATTTTGTTCGCATTACTACGCCAAGCGCAACATATAGATTTTCTACCGCGCCAACATCTATAACAGTTTCCGCAGTTGATGTTTTACCATTTTCAGGTTTAGGTCAACTTGTTAGCGTTGGCAATGCAACCCGCGACATTAAATCAACAGCAAATGAAACAACAATTACTTTAGTTGGTATTGATACAACAATGCTCTCATTAGTTTTAGGCTCTGATATTAAAGGGTCTGAATTAGAAATGTGGCATGGTTTTTTTAATACAAATAATGAGTTAATTACTGCGGGCGGCACAGGTGGTTTGTATCAATTCTTTAATGGTTACATAAATTCATTTGCTATTAATGAAGAATGGAATGAAGAATTAAGAACATTTATTGGCACTGTTAATGTTTCAGGTTCATCAATACAATTAGTTCTACAAAACAGAGTAGCAGGAAGATATACAAATAATAATTCATGGCAATTTTATAATTCTGCCGACACTTCAATGAATCGAGTAAATTATATTTCAACCATTAATTATTTCTTTGGAAAAGATGCGCCAATGAATTCATAAAGGATAAAACATGATAAGACAAGCAAACAAATTTGACATACCAAAAATTATTGATATGTTAAAAAATTTTAGAAGTGTTGCGCCAATAGAAGTTTTAAGACAAGCAGACGACCAAGAATATATAGAAAAACTTCTTACTGAAATTATTGTAGGTTCGGGATTTATTTTATTAGCGGAAAAAGATAGCACTGTTGTTGGCATGATTATTGGCGGCATAATTACTAATGTATGGAATCCAAAAGTTAAACAATGTAGTGAAATAGCGTATTGGGTAGAACCAGAATTTAGAGGTGGCACTATTGCACATAGACTTTTAAAGGCTTATTTTGCAGAGTGCGACAAGATGATGAAATCAGGCAAGATTCAAATGTACACAATGAGCAAAATGATTAGTTCGCCTGATTTAAATTATAAAAAATTTGGTTTAAGCAAACTGGAAGAAACTTGGGTTAAATAAAATGGTTGCATCATTAATACTTACCGCAGCATATATGGCAACTCTTCAAGGTGCAATTGTAGCGTTTGCCATTAATCTTGTTGCGTCTGCCGTTATTGCAAGAGTATTTGCGCCTGATGCGCCTTCATTTAGTAACGGTATGGGCAGTGTTCCAAATCCCGGCAATCGTGTAACAGTGCCGCCTGCCGCAGATAATAAATTGCCTATTGTTTACGGTACTGCTTGGGTTGGTGGCGCAATAACCGATATGACTATTACAAGCAACAATCAACAAATTTATTATGTAATTTCTTTATCGGAAGTAACAAATACTGAAACAGGTGGAACGCCTGATACTTTTACTTTTGGCGATATATTTTATTCAGGCAAAAAAGTAATATTTGATGGTACTGATTTAACAAAAGTAAATGCCTTGCGTGATATGTCAACTGGCTTAGATGACACAACAGTAAACGGTAAAATTAATATTTATCTTTATAGAAATGGTAGTAGCAATCCTGTAAACACAGCAAACAGCGCAATTAATGTTTTGTCTGATCCCAATTTAGTTTATAAATGGGATGCTACAAAATTAATGTCAAACACTGTGTTTGCTATTGTACGTTTAACTTATAGCGTTACAGCAAATGTGCGTGGTTTAGATCAAATAAGATTTCAAATTACAAATTCACGCAAAGCACCCGGCGATTGTTTCTTAGATTATTTAACATCAACTAGATACGGCGCAGCATTAACTACGGCGCAAGTAAACACTGCATCATTAACTGATTTAAATACTTATTCAAATGCTTTAATTAATTACATAGATTTTGATGGATTTTCTCAAACATTAAAACGGTTTCAATTTGATGGGTCATTAGACACTAATCAACCCATTATGACAAACTTACAGTTAATGGCATCAAGTTGTGATTGTTTAGTTAAATATAATGAAATAACAGCACAATGGGGCGTTATTGTTCAGCAACCAACTTATACGGTTGCAATGGCATTAGATAATTCAAATATTGTTTCTGGCATTCAAATTTCACCTACAGACATTAGCAATTCTTTTAATATTGCAGAAGTTAAATTTCCTGATGGTGCAGAGCAAGATTCTTTTGCATCGGTAACTTTTGATCTTGCTGTAATTAATCCTTCTTTGCTTTACCCTAATGAACCAGTAAACAAACAACAAATTACATTGCAGTTAGTGAATGGAAATGTAAGGGCGCAATTGCTTGCAAATAGATTTTTAGAATCTTGTCGAGAAGATTTGCAAGTACAACTTACAATTAATTTTTCAGGCATTCAACTCGAAGCAGGCGATATTGTAACCGTCACAAGTTCTAATTATGGATGGACTTCCAAACTATTTAGGATTGCAAAAGTCACTGAAAAATTTGGTGATGATGGTTCGGTTACTGCGGCATTATCATTACTTGAATTTAATCCTGCGGTTTATGATGATGCAAACATTACACAATTTGCGCCTGCGCCTAATACTGGTTTAGGTAGTCCGACAACATTTGGAACAATTCCTGCGCCTGTTATTGGGGGGGCTTTGCCTTCTGCGCCTAACCCATCATTTCAAGTTACTGTTACAACTAGTACCGCAGGAATAGTTCAGTATGCAGAAATTTGGTATTCTGCTTTTGCAACGCCAACTGCGGCACAAAGAATATTTGCAGGAACAACTGCTATTCAATCTAACGGTAATCCGTATAGCCAATCAACAGCAATGCCAGTGGTTACACTTACCGACATTCCATCGGGCAATTGGTATTTCTTTTCAAGAATGGTTAATCAGATTGCATCTAGTGATTTTTCTGCGGCATCATCATTGCTACAATGGCGACCAACAACATTCACTTATGCAGAAAAGTATTTAATTGTTGCTTATGCAAATGACATAATTGGAACAGGGCTTTCAGCATCACCAACAGGAAAATCTTATTATGGTTTGTACAATTCAACAAATCAGACTTTTAGTTCTAATCCAAATGATTACACATGGTATTTAGCACAACCTACATTCGGCACAGTTTATTTTCTTGCTTATACAAATAGAGGTGGCAGAACTTTTAGTTTTGGTATTGCTCCTGCTACACAGGCGGCAGGTACAGGCGCATTTGTTCCAACAACAACTTATGATGCTTCAATATGGGCGGCATTAGCAGGCACAATTAATTTTATTGATTTGGATTTAAGAACAGGACAAGTAACAAAGACAGCAACTACAACCACAGGCGGTGGTCAACTTGTTATTACAAACAATAATGACGGCACAATGGTTGGCGGCTTACAGCCAATTTTGGATTTTGGCGGTGCATCAAGTTTTACAGGCGCAGGCACAACAATTACAATTGATATTTATGGTCGCGTTCTTGGGCTTATATTGCCTGATGATTTTAATTATACAAGTCAAGAATTTACCGCAACCGCAGGGCAAACTGTATTTACTCCAACAAGAGCAGCACAAACTATTGCATGGGTAAATAATTCTTCTGCCGTTATTGCATGGCAAAACAATACTCCAGTAGTTATTTCTTGGTTAGGTTCTAAATTTATTGTTGGTCAAAATTGGGTGTTTAGAAATGGTTTATTGTTAGACCCAATAAGCGACTACACAGAAACAAGCGCATCAATCACAATGAATAATGCTTGCGTAGTTGGCGAAGAAGTTGCAATTTTTTCTTTTGTTCCAGTTGCTAATTCAGCCACTTATGCAAATTTAGGAATTGTTTATTCAAGTGGTTCAGGTACTTCAACTCTTACATATTCTAATTTAACGCACCAACTTATTTATGCGGGCGACAAAATAACTTTTGCCGATACTGGCTCACCTACTCAATACACTGTTGCATCGGTTAATTATGCGACAAGCCAAATTACATTTACTGGAACATTTACAGCAACCGCAGGCGATAGTATTTACCGTTATCGTGCAGTGGGTTCTGCATATCCTGCGTTTTCAAGATTTTCTGATACTGTTTCTAGTGTTCCAACTTACACGCCGACACAATGGCAATTTGTTTCTGGCTCAGAAGTAATTTTTTGTAATGGCGTAATTGTTAATGACCAAGATTTTGATTTGGTCGGTAATACTTTAAGTAATTTTCCATCGGTAGTTACAGGCAATTTACAAATATTTCAATTTACGCCTAACAATCAGGGATTGCCTGCGGGCTTGCCTTCTTTATCTACAATTAACACTGCAATTGGTGTTTCTTCTTACAATTATTCTTATGACGTTAATGCTTTTGAATTGTACAATAATGGTTGTTTGTTAAAAACTCCAACTGATTACACTACATCTACAGGCACTTACACTTTAACAACAGCTCCAACATCAAACGTGAACGTACTTAATCAACAAACATTTGACAGGACAGGTGCAGCATGACGCAAGCATTTAATTTAGGACAGTTAGCTAACAAGGTAAACACTTCAGGGCAACTTGATGCAAGCACAGGGCTAGTTAATAGTGCGGCAGTTGTTAATGGTGGCACAGGCAGAGCAACATTAGACACAGGTAAGGTATTGCTTGGCGCAGGCACATCACAAGTCAATATGTTTGCAGGCACAACCACAAACGATGCTCTTATATGGAATGGCTCTGCATGGACATCAAGCCCTATTTCGGTTGCAGGCGGTGGTGGTGGTTATGCTTTAGCTGCTTATACTTCACCTAGTTCATATACAAAACCCGCATCATTGAAAGCAATTAAAGTTACTGTTGTTGGTGCAGGCGGTAATGGCGGGAATGCGGCATCAAATCCGGCGGCAGGTAACAGTGGGGGCGGCGGTGGCGGTGGCGGCGCAGCAATTTATTATGCACTCGCGCCTGCATTACCTGCTAGTGCTATTGCAGTCACGGCAGGCGCAGGTACTAATTCGTTTGGCGCAATTGCAAGCGCAACTGCGGGTGGCGGTGGTGGTGGTCCTGCTGCACAAACGGCAGGCGGCGCAGGTGGGGTTGGTAGTGGTGGCTCTTTAAATATTGGCGGCGATGGCGGCGGATCGGGTAGTGCCATTTCGGGTAGTATTCTATTTGGTGGAAAAGGTGGCAGTTCAATAATGGGTGGTGGCGGCAATGGCGTAGCTGGTAGTTCTGGTGGTGCTGCGGGTAGAAGTTATGGCGGTGGTGGAGGAGGAGCATCAAGACCATTGGGCACTTCAGGCACACACACAGGCGGCGCAGGCGCAACTGGCGTGGTTATTATTGAGGAGTTTTTCTAATGTTGGCTTTAATATCACCAATGGAAAAAGTTATAGATTACTTAGGCAATGAAGGTGTCAGAATTTGCCAAGTTGAATCAGTATCTTTTGAAGTTGCACAACCTTTGTTTTGGACTGCTTGTCAAGATGATTGCATAGCAGATCAATGGTATTACATACAAGAGCAATGCAGACCAATACCGCAACAACCAATAGTTGAAGAAATAATAGAATAGGATAATAAATGTGCGACAAGATAAGACAATTTGAAGTTGATCAATATGTGCATTTGAAAGATTTTTTGCACAAAGATTCATGTTTTGAATTAACGCAACAACTTAAATTATTGGTTGAGCAACAACAAACAACAAAAGATACACAATGCCCATTATCAGATGCGGTTCATGGCGCATCTATATTTGACAAATTACTTGTAGATTTATTGCCACATTTTGAATTAGCATCTGGTAAAAAATTATATCCAACTTATTCTTATGCGCGTTTATATGCGCCTAATGATGAATTGGTTATTCATACAGACAGGGAATCGTGCGAAATAAGCGCAACCATTACTTTAGGTTTTGAAGGTGATGTATGGTCTATTTATATGGGCGATGCAGACAAACAAAACGCAAGCAAAATTGATATGGAAATTGGTGATGCCGTTTTATATCATGGCATGACTAAGCATCACTGGCGTGAAAAATACACTGAAGGCAAATGGCAAGCGCAAGTGTTTTTACATTATGTAGATGCAAACGGTAAATATGCTGATTGGAAGTTTGATAAAAGAGAAAAGTTAAACTTACCATCAACAGAAATAAATCAGTGGATTTACACAGACATATTAAATGATGATGCTTGCACTAAATTAATAGCATCATACGATAAAGAAATTATAGAAAAACAATTGCCTTATATTGGCGATGGCGCAGTTAATACAAACATTAGAAATGTTGAACGTATCATACTGTCAACATATAAAGACATTGGCGGCAGGTTAGCTGCGGCAGGATTAGCAGCAAATCATCAAGCATGGAAGTTTGATATTACGCATTCTAATCAAGCAGAGTTTTTAAAGTATCCGGCAGGCGGTCGCTATACAACTCATGTGGATACATTCTTAGACCCAACCGCACAAGATTGCCGCAAACTTACGGTTCTTGCATTTTTAAATGATGACTTTGAAGGTGGGAAATTTTATTTCATGCAAGGACATGAAAAGGTCTATCCATTGCAGAAAAAAGGTACAATAATTGTATTTCCTTCATTCATTCCGCATGGAGTTGAGGATATAATTTCGGGAACACGATATTCCGTAGTTTGTTGGATGGTCGGAAAATTCTTTAGGTAAATATTATGGCAACGGTGAATGAAGTGGAAGCAAAAGTTAATTCTCACATCGACATTTGCAGCGTTAGATATGAAGGCATAGAACGTGAAATGCGTGGCGTTAATGCCCGATTAAAAAGATTAGAAACAATTATGATTGGCGGGGCAGGAACAATCATAATTTTATTAATTAATCTGCTTGCAAGATAAGACACCATAGAAACAAAAGGGTAATGCAATGGTGATTTATGATCGAATTAGCGGCAGTAGGGTTGGCGATTCAAGGCGCAAAATTAGCGATTGAAGGCATTAAACAAACCGCAGAATTAATGCGTGGCACATTTGATGAGATAAACAAATGTGTTAATTCCGGCAAAGAATTATCTGCGTCAATGAAACCCATCACTAAGTTTTTTTCATTGGCAGGCACATACGAAATAAACAAAACAAAACTAGAAGAAGCAAAACATACTCAAGATATTGCCTTAGAGCAAGGCATGACACTAGAAAACCCTATAAGCGATGCTGAATACGTCATAGAAATGATGGCGATTGATAGGGAAATAAAACAATACTATGATCAAATAAAACATTACTTCATTTATCATTTTGATGAAGCAGGTTTATGGGATGAATTTTGGTCACGCCTAAGTAAACTTAGGGCAGATCGTGAAGCTAAAGCGGAAGAAAAGCGCAGGGCAGAAACAGAAAAGAGATTGCAAATTGCTGCCGAGAAAATGAAGGCAAAGCGCAAGCGGCAAAAGATTTATGATTTTTGTTATACGGTTACTGGCGCAATAGTTATAACTGCAATTCTTTATGGTTTTATTGCTGCAATGATTTGGATGTTAAATCAAGGGGGTTATTGATGTTGCCATTACTCGTGCCAATATTAACGCAACTTGCAGGCGCAGGTATGCAAAAGGTTGTTGATTCCGTACTGGATAAAGGTGTTGCTCATGTTGAAGAAAAATTAGGCATCACATTAACGCCTGATTCTGATGGCAAACTTTCTGATGAAAAGCTATCGTCATTAAAAGAAGCTGCCATGAAGCATGAAGAATTCATGTTTGAGCAAGAGGTAAAAGATCGAGGTAATGCAAGAGCAATGCATTTAGAGATTGCAACCAATCCGGCAGTGCATATTGTTGAAAAACTTGTTATGCCTATTCTTGCTTTAGGAATTGTATCAATAGCATTTTTATTGGTTGGCGTTTTAATGTTTATAAATATTCCTGATTCACAAGAGAACATAGTTATATATGCTTTAGGCTTTCTTACTAGTGCTGCTACTCAAGTGATTTCGTTTTATTTTGGTAGTTCGCAAGGTAGCAAAGACAAAGCAGATTTATTAGCGACTAAAAAATGAACCTATCCGAAAACTTCACGCTAGAAGAAATGATTGCCAGTGAAACGGCTGCGCGTCATCACATTGACCAAACACCATCTAATGAAGTTTTGATGAACCTGCGCCGTTTGGCATTGTTTCTAGAGGATGTACGAAAAGTTTTAGATAAGCCAATACAGATCAGTAGTGCCTATCGTAGTCCATTAGCGAATGAAGCAGTGGGTGGAAAAAAAACCTCACAACATTGTCGTGGGGCTGCCGCAGATATAAAAGTTAAAGGCATGACACCAGACCAAGTGGTACGAGCAATCATTAAATCCGGCTTGGCTTATGACCAAGTAATTCGTGAATTTTCAGACCCAATTAAAGGCGGCGGTTGGACTCATGTAAGCATTCCAAATGGCAAAGACCTTGCCCCAAGAAAGCAGGCGTTAATCATCGACAGTAAAGGTTCTAGGGCGTTTGCTTAAACTTTAAATCGTAACAGGCTTTGCAAACCCAACGCCTTGATTTGCGGTTATCTGCTATTTTCCAATAACCATTCATTGATGGGCGTGTCATTGTGCAGTTAGTACAATATCTGAATGCTTCCATGCTTGTACTTGCTAATTCATAAAGCATTACTTATCCCTAAAAATATAAACAATCGCAACCGCGCAACCTATTGCGGTTAATGATATACCAAAAAATATGCCAGATAAAACGTATATTGATTTAATCCATTCCATTTATCGATGCCTATTTCTAATTGTTTTTATGGTTGTTTTTGGTGTCATTGCTAATTTTTGTTCTAATGAATTGTTTCTTAAATATTCATTTAATTTTTTTTCTTTTTTAACTGTGTACATTGCAGATTTTCTTTCATTTATATCTAAACGAGTTGTATTTTCACATTTTAATTTGCTACTACCTAACCAATTTAATATTTTAATGTCATCTTCAGGCTTTCCATCAAATAATTTATCACTTAATGGTTTTAATTGAATACCTATAAATCTTGCTACCCTTTGTTGAATATAAGAAGTTGTGCGGATTAAATCTTTGTCCAAAATGCAAATATTATATGGTCTTAACCACAATCGTAATCTTTCAATTGTTACATCTTTGCGCCATGCTCGAATCAACATGGCATCATAAATTCTTTGCTTTTCTTCTTTGCTTAAAATTTTATTAGGCATCAAATTTCCTTTGCGATATAGCATTATAAGAATGCAATTCGTCTGCCCAAATTGATTCTTGCATAGCACGAGAACCTGCAACATAACCTAATTCATAACTGGAAATTAATAGTTTTTTTTCTGCTTCGCCAAATCCTTTTAAATCTTCAATCAATTTAATAAAATTTTCTTTGTTCATGGTTCACCTATCATTTTTTTAGTATTAAATAATGTTTGATGTGCGGGATAAGTTTTTTGCCATAACCTTGCATAAAACGCGATAAAGTTATTGCATATTTTAAATTCTTTACCAGTTGTAACCATATAAACTTCCCAACGAATACGATTAATAATTAACCAATGGCTAATTTTTTTGCGTTTTTTGGCTATGGCTTCAAATGTAAATTTTTGAAAGTATTGCCAGACCATAGGATTTTCGCGGTGATAATCTTCCCATTCTGCCAATCGTGCATTGTAAATAGCACGCTCCATTGTTTCTTGTATATCTAATTCTTCTTGTATCATTGTAATTTTCCTTCACCTCGTCTATTGGCGTTATAAGTGCGCCATGCTTCAATAGTTGATGTTGCTGCAACCATGCCCCATCGATTTAATTCGTCTTGATATACGGCATCTTTAAGGGCTTCCAAATGTGTTTTATAATTTTGATGAGTGTAAGCATAAGATTCTTTTTCTAAAATTGTCATGTTTACGCATCTAACAATCAAATCTGCTTTGACAACTTTTCGATATTCTTCCATGTAAACTTTGTTCGCCCTTGCTTGCGCTGCTTTTGGTGCATTGGTACGCAAATAATCAAGGGCTTTTTGTACATCTTCATCTGTAATGATTTCTTTCATATTTCCTCACATTGAATAAGGTGGGCTACTCGCTGCACCTTTCGGCATCCGCTTTTGCCCATAAAACTAAAATGGAATTTCTGAATCCTGAAAATCATCCGCAGGCTTTGCATTTTGTTTTGGTACTGGTTTATCTGCCGATAATTTACCGCCTAACATTTGGAAATTTTCACAGGTGATTTCAAATGCAGTGCGTTCGATGCCTTGTTTATCGGTGTATTTTTTAGATTTGATTTTGCCTTCCACATACACTGCGCTGCCTTTATGCAAGTATTGTCCGGCAACTTCGGCTGCTTTACCAAAAATGCTAACTCTATGCCATTCGGTTTCCTCTTTCATTTGCCCACTGGCTTTATCTTTCCACTTGCTTGTTGTTGCAAGGCTAAGATTAACCACAGCATCACCATTGGTTGCATAACGCACTTCAGGTTCTTGCCCAAGATTACCCACTAAAATCACTTTGTTTACGGATGCCATTATTTGTTTTCCTCTTTAAATTTTTTGATTGCGCTGCGGATTTTTGAATCTAACTGTGACCATAATGCACTAGTCCAATCAGCATCTAGTTCAAGGCTTTTGACATACTCAACGCATCCGGCAATGTCATCTTTTGCTGCCATAGCAATTACTTCAACGGCAAAGCTGCGAATTTGGTCTTGGTCTGCAAGCGGCATTTTGTCGAATACATCTTGCGTCACAGATTTGGCTGCGGCAGGTTTAGGTGCAGATTTGGTTGCTGCATTACCATCATCATCTTCTGGCGCAATGCCACAGGCTGCCATAAGGCTATATCTACGAGCATAGGTTAATGCGCTGCCGTAACCTTGTGCATCATGTTTAATAGCGGGAACATATAATTTACCACTGGTTAATTTTTCGCCTGATTCATGTATAAATATTGTTTCAATACAAACACCATTTTCTGCTTCATGTGAATATTGCATCATAGAAATGCAATTATTATTAAGGGCATCTATTACTGCTTCAACGCAGGCAGCAAGATCAGCATATCTTGATCGGAAATGCGGATTAGTTGATGTTTTAAGCGCAGCACCAAATTGGCTTTGGGCTTTTACAAATGCTGAACAAATTTTTGTATTACTCATGTGTTTTCCTTCACTTTGATTTTGTTAGGGTCTTTTAAACTTTCAATGCCTTTGATGCTCAACGTGCGTACTTCTGCCCATTTTTTTTGAATTTCAGGGTTTTCCGATGGTGGTATCCATCCATATAACAACTTCCATCTAATTGTTATATCGGTAGATGCTCCTGTCCAAATAAATTCACTTGACTTTGTAACCATTATTTTTATCTCCCAATTTTTCTTTCTCGCATCATTGCATCGGCTACTGTGTAAGCATAATCTGCAACCCAAAAATCAACTTCTGCAATTGATAAATCTTTTTGATCAGAATTACTAATAATTGCTTGCATTGCTTTGGCTGCAAAGTAATCGCGCAAATCCATACCATCTTGATTTTCTGAATGACCATTGTCTGTACTTGTTGGGAATGCTTTCATAATTAATTTCCTTCCATATATGCAATTACTAAAAAACATAAAGCAATTACTGCAAATAAAACTTTAGGGTGCTGCGCCAACCAATCATTAGGATTTAATAATTTGTTTAGCATGGGAATTTCTCCAATGTAAACAGGTTGCAAAGAACATTGTGCGGGTCATAAATAGACCAGATATTGTAATGGTGGCTGCCTTTGTAATCCCAAATAGCGCATTCATGCCCATCAACCATGAATGCCCATGAATTGACAACTTTTTCTTCATCATCTTGAATATTAGGTTCAAAACCTAGAATCTCGATAATTTGTTTTTTGGTGTATTTGGAAAGAGTGCCAGTGCGGTAACTGCCTGACATTTGGATTGGGATAATTTGTATCTCTGCAAACGCTTTATCTGCCCAACTAACTATTTTTGAAACTTCTGTTTGATAGTCTTTTTGCGTTATTTTATTTGATACTAAATCTTGCGCCAAATTTTGCATTTGTGCTAAAAAAGTTCTTTTGATTTCTGCTTTATTCATTTTATTTCCTCACATTGAATGTTGCTTAATTAATATGGCGCAGTAGCAAATTTAGATAGATCAATTTTAGTTTTGCGTTTGCGTGGTACTTTGCGGGTAATGTGCGGATAGGTTGGTTTAACCCAAACCCATCGCACAACATTACCTTCATCATCAAGAATGCCGTATTGAATCATGAGAAATCATAAAATTTATGATAATGCACATCATCATTTTCGGTAATTTCTTGAACAATAACACCAATAAAAAAGGTGTTATCTTCATTTTCTTCGGCTATACGATCAACGCAATTTTCGGCATCTTGAATATTATCAAAAGTGCCTTCAACCCATTGGCTGCCAGATTGCACAAAAATAACTTGAAATGTTGTTTTAGCTACTAAGATCATATTATTTCCTTCACATTGAATGCCCCTTTCGGGGCGGGTTAATTAAAAATTGTAGTCGTAGAATTTAATTGGCTCATTGTCTAAAACAAATCTGCGCCCATGTGCATCTTTCCAACCTTTTTTGCCTTTGCGGATGCGAACCACACGATTGTTTTCATTGCTGCTAATTGTCCATTTTTGTTCGTTTTGGTTTGAACAATGTGCGCTGAAACCGCCAACGTGAAATTCAAGTTTAACTGAATCATCACGCACTGCATCCATTTCACGAATTTCTAAAGTTTGTTCGCTAATAACACGAATGACTTCGAATGGTTCTACGTCTGAATAGCCGATGTGGTTTGCATATTTCATTTTATGTTTCCTTCACTTTGAATTAATAAATTACTTTATTTAATAATTTGTTGATGTCAAAACCTGCTTCTGCTGCCCTAGTTCCTGCTGCATTGCAAGCTACTGAATAAAGATCAGCATATTGTTCATTTGTATAATCAAATGATGTTGCTTTCCATTCAACATTTTCTAAATCAACAGATTGATCAGCTAAATATAAATTATGCTTTTTTTCTAATTTTGCTAAATTTGCTTGTAATTCGTAGTATTTTGCTTTGTTATCCATTTTATTTCCTTCACATTGAACCCGCTAAGTTGCTGCGGTATGAATAGAAATATATAGATAAATTGTATTCTGTGCAAGCAATATTGATTAATTTTGTACATTTTTTTAAATATTACAAAAATACTTGCTATTTTGATGGGAATTGCACAATAATTGTTTTTGAATCATTTATTTGTTGATAAAAAGGAAACAAAATGTCAAGAATTATGCCCCGAAGAAGCATGAAAATGTTTACATTATTGGAATGCATTTACGAATTAGGCGGTGCAACTTATGCCGATGTAATTGCTGAAATTGGCAACATAAGCAGCAGAAACAGCACAGCAGAAATGAATAAATTTTTTAACAATGCGTTGAATAATGGTTACGTTTACATGGTGGGCGATAAGTACAAGGTTTTGCCGGATGTAGCAGCACACATTGATTCGGTTTTAAAAATGGAAGGCAGTTATAAACAGAAAGATTTAGTGAAACCTGCTTATCGCAATATCTTTACGTCTGAGATGAAGGTTTATGAATCGAAACTTTTTAAAAATAAGAGAGGTTATGAAAATGGATTTAAATGAATTTCTTAAAGAGCATGGCGCAGCAAAACGATTGGCAGATAAATCAGGTATTTCACCGCCTGAAATATCACGCCTGCGTACTGGCAAAAAGAAAATCACGTTTGCTACGGCTGCGGCAATTGAATTTGGTAGTGATGGTGCAATCAAGATGGAATCGCTGTTAGAAGATCAGCACGATAGAACCATTGCAGGCTTTATTCGTGCCAATGTATCGCAGTAATAAGCTGTTAAAGGCGGCAAAAGGGCAGTCATGCATGGTTCAGATACCCAACGTATGCAATCGGGATAATGAAACAACTGTGGCTGCCCATAGCAACCAATTAAAGCATGGCAAAGGCATGGGCATAAAAGCGCATGATTGCTTTATTGCTTGGGTTTGTTCTGATTGTCACCGAGAAATAGATCAAGGAAAAATGAGTAAAGAAGAAAGAAACTTTTACTGGCAACAAGGATTTGAACGTACTTTGCTTGCCATGTTTATGCTTGGTATAGTTTTAGTTGCTTGATATAATCGTGATGAAGGCTAGGGAGTGCAACCCGAAAAGGCGATTTCTCACCGCCCTGCCTTGATTTATTTTGTGAGTGCCGGAATTGACAATTCCATGAGAAAGGCATAAATGCATTACTACAAATTTGAGATTGCCGTATGGCATCTTCATACTTCCCATTTATCGTTAATAGAAGAAGCGGTTTATTTCCGGCTTATAAATTTTTATTACGATACAGAATCACCTATCCCAACAGAAACCCATTCGGTTATTCGTAGGTTACGACTTACAGAATATAGTGAAATAGTCACGCAAATTCTTAATGAGTTTTTTGAATTGCATGATGATGGTTGGCATCAAAAGCATTGCGATACCAAAATAATCGAGTATCACGCCAAAGGAAATATCAATAAAAACAATGGTAAGAAGGGCGGCAGACCAAAGAAAGCAAAAGAAACCCATTCGGTTATTTCTGATAACCCAGACATAACCCTAATAACTAATAAAGAATTAAGAATTAATAATAATAAATTAGGAATTAAGAATAATAATAATAAAGATACTTTTTTAGGGTTTGAAGATTTTTGGTCTGCATACGATCATAAAAAATCAAAACCATTAGCGCAAAAAGCATGGAAGCAAATCGGTGTTGATGATGGGTTGCTTACAACAATACTTCATGCGGTTCATGCTTATGTACGAAATACGCCTGATAAAAAATATCGAAAACATCCGGCAACATGGCTTAATCAAAAATGTTGGGAAGATGAAATTACTGAATCAAAGCCAGTAGAAACAGAAAAAGAACGTAAGACAAGGGAATTTTACGAGCAAATTTATGGAAAGGGCGTTAAAGATGAGCAATTTACAATCGATGCAGAATAATCAAATACCTACATCATGGATTGATGCCCTATTCATAAAGATGGCTAATTTCTATGGCAACAAATTTAAGTTGATGTGGGGCGATTCAGACATTAATCATGTAAAGGCAGTATGGACACAGGAATTGTCTAAACTATCTCGTGATGAAATTGCAAAAGGCGCAAATTCATTAGTCAATCAGGAATATTGCCCATCACTACCGCAGTTTATAAAGTTATGCCGGACAGATATTGATGCGGTTGCTGCTTACTATGAAGCATTGAATGGTGTAATTGCTCGTGAGAAAGGCGAAATGGGCGAGTGGTCACATCCGGCTATATTTTGGGCAACCACTAAGATTGGTTCATTTGATTTGAAGAACCAGACGTACAGCAACATCAAGGCAAGGTGGGAACGTGCCTTAAATGAAGAAATAAACAATGGTCAATGGGCAGATATACCCAAAGCTCAGATCGCCTTGCCTGCGCCTTCTGTGCAAGCGACAAAGGATGTTGCCGACAAGTATCTGGCAGAAACACAGATCATAAAAAAACAGGAATCAAAAACAGATCATAAGCTATGGGCTAAAAAGATAATGCAACGTCATCATGATGGCGATAAGACACTAACCCACATTCAATTAAGCATGGCAAATGATGCGTTAGCTGCAAAGGATTATTAAGGTGATGAAATGAATGATTTGTTTGATGAATACCCTGAATGGGTTGGTATGCCTGAATTTGTACAAGAAAAGAAAGAACCGTTCAAAGAATTAATTATTAGATTTGAAACAGAGGATGATTATTTAGATTTTCAAAAACGTATTGAACAAAAGTTAACAAACAAAACTAAAAGCATTTGGCATCCTTTTAAATCCCATTGGGGTTTAGAAAGGAAGGTTTATAAAGATGCAACCTAGTTTTCCTGTTTATATCGTTTCAAAAGGTAGATTTGATAACGGTTTAACTACTCGTGCATTGCATGAAATGAATGTGCCGCATTACATCGTTGTTGAAGAAAGTGAATTTGATTTATATAAAAATGGGCGATGTTTTGGTGAATTAATAATATTGCCTGAAAGATATAAAACAGAATATGAAGTTTGTGATGATTTAGGATTGTCCAAAAGTGTAGGTGCAGGCGCAGCAAGGAATTTCTGCATTGACCATTCTTTAGCTAATGGCTTTGCTCGTCATTGGGTAATGGATGACAACATAGATGCATTTCATTACTTAAATAGAAATCAGAAATTTGAAGTTAGAACAGGCAGCACATTAAAAGCGGCAGAGGATTTTGTTTGTCGATATGCAAATGTGCCTGTATCTGGTTTAAATTATTATTCATTTTGCAAAAAAACAGATAAGGTTGCGCCATACATTTTAAACACACGCATTTATTCATGTTTGCTAATTGATAATCATTCTGGTTATAGGTGGCGTGGTAGATACAATGAGGATACTGATTTATCTTTAAGAGTTTTAAAAGATGGTCTATGCACTATTCAATTTAATGCATTCTTATGCGGAAAAATAACTACTCAAAGGATGCGTGGTGGTAACAGTGCAGAATTTTATAATGATGAAGGCACTTACCCTAAAAGCAAAATGCTTGCAGATATGCACCCAGATGTTGCAGAGGTAGTTTTCAAGTTTGGGAGATGGCATCATTACGTTGACTACACGCCATTTAAAAAAAACAGGTTGATAAAAGTTGTGAATACTGAAAAAATGCCTAAAGTTAACAATTATGGATTGGAATTATGCAATGCATAAAGTGCCAACATATATCAATCAAGGCTTATCCAATCCATGCAAAGGTTGGATTAGGTAGATGTATGAAAGAAAAATTCACTACGTTTTACGCACTAATTAAAGATCACGCCTGCCAAATGTACTTAGAAACGGAACAGGAAAAGATCGAAAAAAGGATAAAATGGTATGAGAATCGCCCGAATAGATGACAACCAAAAGCAAATTGTGCGATTTTTGCGTGATAAAGGCGTGTCTGTGAGCATAACAAGTGCCACAGGCAAAGGTTTTCCTGATTTGGTATGCGGTTATCGGGGCAAAAACGTACTTTTGGAATTAAAAGATGGGGCAAAACCGTTATCAGCGCAAAATTTAACACCAGAGCAAAGGATTTGGCATTATGATTGGCGTGGGCAAGTTGCTGTGGTAAATTCGCCTGAATCTGCATGGTTAGAAATACTGAATCAAACAAAGGATTGATATGGTCACGTTTAAAATTGGTGAACAACCTGAAGAAAAGGAAACGCTAACCGATTTGGTAATGTGTTTGCTGCATAGCGCAACTGTTACTCACATCATGCACTGGCAGACAGAATCCTATGCTGCACATCAAGCATTGGGTGAATATTATTCAGAAATTCCTGAATTGATAGATCAAACAATTGAAGCATATCAAGGCAAAACAGGAATCATATTGCGTGATTTCCCAATTGAAATGGAATCATACGAACAAATGACACCACTTGCTTACATGGAATATTTAAGCATGGAATTAACCGAAGGCAGAGCATTGTTTGGTACTGACCCAGAAATTCAAAATTTAGTTGATGCGATTGCTGATTTAATCGACTCGACAATGTACAAACTTAGACGTTTTAAATAAGGAATTATTATGAGCAAACAATTAGATGATGCTATTGAGCATTTAACAACTACTTATCAATCATTAGCACAAGCGGCTGCCGGATACATAAACACATTAGACGTTAAAGAAGTTGCTGCCGCATTGAAGAAAGCAAAACCAGATACGGCTGAGTATGTTGCGCTAGAGCAATTAAACAACCTAATGCAGCTAAAGAACACAGCACCAGTTGAGGTAATAAATGAAACTGTTGTCACTGATACTGAAGCACATACCGAATAAAACAAAAGACAATACAAGACAAGATATGATATTTACATCATGGTTTGATGGCAGGATTAAACCTGTCCATATTGGCGTGTATGAGAGGAAATCATCATTTGGTTTTTCTCATTACAGCTATTGGGATGGCGATGTATGGAAGCTAATATCATCCACACCACATAAAGCGCATGAAGCAAGATCGGATGATGATAGTCATTTCCAACATCTTGAATGGCGGGGATTAATCAAGTAGCGTCAAGACACATGGACATTGTAACGCTGACCAAAGTGGCGGTCGGTAGCCCTACGGTTAAACCGTATCTCATAAAAGGCAATGTCCAGTTGTGTTGGCGTTATAGCGTCAACCATTACAAGATAGTGATATGCCAATTGCACCACTGAATACTGAATGTAAAGAGTATGGATGCCGCAATAAAAAGACAGGCAGATCATCATTCTGTTTACAACATGGTGGTGGCATAAGCGAGAAGGGTAAAGCTAATGCAAGGTTATATAACCTAGAAGCATGGAACAGTATAAGAGCAAGGCAACTTAGTCGTGAACCACTGTGCGTTAGATGTAAGCATGAAGGCAAGATAACCGCAGCACAACAGGTTGATCATGTGTTCCCACACAATAGAGATATTGACAGATTTAAAACAAATATCTTTCAGAGTTTGTGCCAATCATGTCACACATTAAAAGGACAAGATGAACGCAAGGGTAAATACAATCATTACACAGCACATGGAGTGATTATTTATTATGATTCTGACTATACACGCATCATGCAAAAGAGATAACATGATAGGCTTAAACTATTATAAAAAACCATACTTATACACAGGGCTGTGGATAACCTGTGGATAACTCGATTTTTTGTCAATAACTTAAAATGTTTCTAATTTGACAAGAGCAGCCGAGGGTCCCTTC